>ERZ651776.1016-NODE-1016-length-35826-cov-6.780106_pt1 | contig 35826 bp, 30 predicted proteins | sample MGYA00514761_ERZ651776 | MGnify/ENA metagenome assembly ERZ651776
TTTCAAACCTGTTTCCTATAATGAAGCTTCAGGTATTAAGAATATTCTTAAATCTTTGACTAGATTTGGTTGGCAAGAAGTTAATGAAGAGGGTAACCTTATAGCTTTAAAAAAAGATAATCAATCAATTACCCTTGAGCCAGGCGGGCAGTTAGAACTTTCAGGAGCTCCTCTAGAAAATATTCATCAAACATGTAATGAAGTAAATGAACATTTAAAACAAGTAAAATCGGTTGGTGATGAGCTTAATGTAGGGTTTTTAGGAGTTGGGGCTAGACTTGAAGGAAAATTATCTTCTGATTTATGGATGCCTAAACCAAGGTATAAAATTATGAAAAATTATATGCCGCAGGTAGGGAATTTAGGATTAGAAATGACGGCTGATACATGCACAGTTCAGGTCAACTTAGATTATTCTTCAGAGAATGATATGAGTAGAAAATTAAAAACTTCTTTTATATTACAGCCTATTGTTACAGCTTTATTTGCCAGTTCACCTATAGAAAACATGAAGTCATCAGAGTATATTTCTAGAAGAGCAGCTATATGGTTTGATGTTGATAAAAACCGCTGCGGTACGCCTGATTTTATCTTTAATAAAAATCTAGGTTTTGAATCTTGGGTTGATTATGCGCTTAATGTGCCTATGTATTTTATTAGAAGAAATGGGCAATATATAAATTGTGCAGGAGAATCTTTTAAAAAATTTATGCTTGGACAGCTCAAAAGTTTACCTAATGAAAAACCAACAATATTGGATTGGGAAGATCATATTAGTACAATTTTTACTGAAGTAAGGCTTAAACAATATATAGAGTTTAGAGGAGCAGATTCTGGTCCTTGGAGAAGTTTATGTGCATTGCCTGCTCTTTGGGTAGGGCTACTTTATAATAATGATTCATTAAATGAAGCTGAAAGTTTAGCCGAGAGTTGGACTCTTGAAATGTATAATAAAGCTTACAAAGAAGTCCCAAAATATGGATTGGATCTTTTAATAAATAAAAGGTCTATAAATGACTATGCTAAAGACTTAATTGCAATTTCTAAAAGAGGCTTAAAAAAAAGAAGTATGTTGGATGCTACGGGTAATGATGAAAGCGGATATTTAAATCAACTAGAAGAGATTACAAGGTCAGGAAAAAACCAAGCTAAAAGAATGTTATCTATATGGAATAATGAGAGTGATGAAGGCCTAAAACACATATATGAAAAATATTCTTATTAAGAAAAATTAAACTAACTGGTCTCTGTTCCTCCAACTGTTAAACCGTCAATTTTTAAGGTAGGTTGACCAACGCCAACTGGCACACCTTGTCCATTTTTTCCACATGTTCCTATACCAGGGTCTAATTCCATATCATCACCAATCATTGATACTTTCTTAAGAACATCAAACCCAGAACCTATTAATGTTGCTCCTTTAACAGGCTCAGTAATTTTTCCATCCTCGATTTTATAAGCTTCACTCGCAGAAAAAACAAATTTTCCATTTGTGATATCAACTTGTCCGCCAGCAAAAGATTTAGCATAAATACCACTTTTTGTACTTTCTAGTATTTCTGTAGGATCCTTATCACCGGAAACCATTATTGTATTTCTCATTCTAGGCATAGGCTGATGAGCATAAGATTGTCTTCTTCCATTTCCCGTAGATTTTGTGCCCATTAATCTTGCATTTAACCTATCTTGCATATAGCCAACTAGCTTTCCATTTTCGATTAGCACAGTTTTTTCAGTGGGTGTTCCTTCATCATCAATTGAAAGAGAGCCTCTTTTAGAATCAATTGTACCATCATCTATAACTGTAACTCCGTCTGTTGCAACTTTCTCTCCCATAAGGTGAGAAAAAACACTGGTTTTTTTTCTATTAAAATCTCCTTCTAGGCCATGCCCAATTGCTTCATGTAGTAATATTCCTGGCCAACCTGGCCCAAGTACCACAGTCATTTCTCCTGCTGGTGCAGGTTTTGCTTCTATCATTATTAAAGCTTGTCTTAGAGCTTCATCTACATGGTATTGCCAATTTTTTTCATCCAGAAGAAGATCATAGCCATATCTACCACCAGATCCATAAGAGCCTGTTTCCATCTTATTTTTATTTTTTACAGTTATATTCACACCTAGCCTTACTAAAGGCCTTATATCATCTAACATTTGACCATCTGCTCTTAAAATACGAACAGCTTCCCATGAAGAAGCTAATGATACGCTAACTTGTTCAACTTTATTATTAAGAGAACGTGCGTATTCATTAATATTTTGAAGCACTTTAACTTTTTCTTTAAACTCCACTGCAGATATAGGATTGTCAGGTTTATAAAAGCTTCGATTAGTTCTTATTGGAGAGACATCTATTTCTTTATGATCTTTTGAGATTACATCTTGTACAGTTTTAGAGGCTCTCTTTAAAGTTTCTTTTGAGATTTCAGAAGCATGAGCATAACCTACAACTTCTCCAGATAAAGATCTTAATCCAAAACCTATATCTTTACTTGAGTTTGCCATTTTTAATTTGCCATCATCAAAGGAAAAGCTTTCGTTTTCAGAAGACTGCATGTAAAGTTCACCATCTTCTGCTCCGGACAAAGCATTGGATACTACTTTTTCAGTATATGATTTACTAATATCATTATTTTCAAAAAATATTTTGTCTAAGTTGTTCATATTATTCATTAATTTCTCCTACATACATATACTTACATAACTGCTAAATTAGATTAATTTTTTTTCATAAATTCATTAATTATTTTAGACACAAAAATATTTTCTTTTTCTAAACCTATAGTAATTCTTAAGAACTCAGGTAAACCGTATTCAGCTACTTTTCTAACAAAAATATTATTTTTCTCTAAATAATCATAGCATGCATTAGCTTGCTTGGTATTATTAAATTTAGCTAAAACAAAATTGCCAACTCCTGGAATTATTTCTATCCCATTTTTTTGTAGTTCTTTTTCTATATATGGTTTCCAAATATTATTATGATTAATAGCATCATCTATAAATTTTGTATCATGGAGAGCAGCAATTGCTGCTTGTTGTGCAATAGTATTAATATTAAATGGAAGTCTAATTCTATTTAAGAGTTCTATTACTTCTTTTGATGCACATGCCCATCCAATCCTAAGCGCAGCTAGACCATAGATCTTAGAAAAAGTTCTTGTACATATAATATTATTATATCTATGTGCAAGCTCTATACCATTTGTATAATCTTCTCTGTCTACATATTCTGCATAAGCAGAGTCTATTACTAAAAGGCAATCATCAGGCAGTTCTTCTCTTAATGTAATAAGTTCTTTTCGAGTTAAGTATGTTCCAGTAGGATTATTAGGATTGGCAATAAAGCAAACCTTTGTTTCTTTAGAGCATACTTTTAATATTTCTTTTACATCTGCTTGATAATTTATTTCAGAAGCAACTATTGGGTTTGCACCAGCAGCTTTAGTAGCAATAGGATATACTAAAAAGCCATGCTTACTATATAATATTTCATCACCAGGTCCTGCAAAACAATTTGCAATCATTGATAAAATCTCATCTGATCCATTACCACAAATAATATTATCTATATCTATATTGTGAAAATTTGCTATTGCCTTTCTTAATTCTTGAGAGCTTCCATCAGGATAGCGAGCTAAATTACCAGAAGAATTCTTTATTATTTCTAAGGCTTTATTAGAAGTTCCTAAAGGAGTTTCATTAGAAGACAATTTAATAACTGATTTATTATTTAAAGAACCAGATTTTCCTGGAATATATGGGTCTATATCTAATATTGATTTTTTTGGTTTAATTGTAATGTTTTATCTCCATAAATTTTATTGTAATATTTTTTCTATAGTTTTTAACAAAATATTATTAGTTTGTTTGTTATATCCATGAATTACATAAGGAACAAATGAGGTAATTGCATTTTTATCATTTTGTGTCTCTAAATTATTAATTGAACAATATATTATAGGAGTAATTATATCTTTGACAACTTTAATAGTTTCAGAAATTGGAACAAAATTATAATTAATTATAACTATTAAATCTGCTTTTTTTGAGGCACTTAATAAAGCATTAGCAGATGATTCATCATCTTTTACTAAAATATTACTTATAGACATATTATTTTTATTTAATAATTCATTATTATCTTCTATAGAGAATGAATCTGAAATGATATAAATAGTTTTATTGGTCATGTTTTTTCCATATATAATGTATTTGCTTCTCCTAGTTTTGGAGCAGATTTATTTACATCTTTTGTTTTCCATGTCGGTGCAAGAGGAGTTGGTATTGCTAATATTTTTTCTGTACCTAAGGTCATTTCTGCAGTTAATAACTCTCTTTCTATTATTTGAGCATTTGACATTGCCTCTTTTAAGGAGCTAACTATTGAGCAGCATATATTATCTTCTTTAGATAAAGTTTCTTTCCAATATTCTGTTTCTTTCTTTTTTATTATTTGAATAATTGCTGCTTTTGTAGCATTTGGATTAATCTTATCATCAATAAATTCTTGTGGTAAATTAATAACCTCACAAAAGCGAAGCCAGAATTTTTCTTCTAATGCTCCTAAGGCTATATAACCTTTATTTAATGTCTCATAAATACCGTAGCGAGGACTGGCGCCAGTTAATTGTAAGTCTCCACCTTCTGAGTAATAATTTTTTGCAGTTAAGCCTAATGCCATCCACATAAATGGAAAAAGGTTGTCAGTCATAGAAATATCTAAAAATTTTCCTTGTCCTGTTTTTTCTACTTCTTTTAGAGCTAACAAAATATTGATGACAGCAGGATAGCTTCCTCCTGCAATATCGGCTATTTGTGTATTAGGCATAGCTGGTGTTCCATCTTTTTCTCTTGATAATGATAGTAAGCCAGACTCTGCCATATAATTTAAATCATGCGCAGCTACGAGCTTTTTAGGCCCAGTTTGACCATAGCCTGTTATTGAGCAATGAATAATATTAGGTTTGATTTTCAAGAGGCTTTTAAAATCTAGGCCTAAACGTTTCATTACTCCGGGCCTAAATTGGTCTATAACTATATCTGCAGATTTGATTAAATTTATAACCTTATTGTATCCTTCTTCAGATTTTATATCTAATTCTATTGATCTTTTTCCTTTATTTAGCAGTCCAAATAAAACACTTTCACCTTCTATAAATGGGGGAGACCTCCTCATATCTTCGCCTCCCGGCCTTTCTATTTTAATAACTTCTGCTCCGGCTTCCGCAAGGATTAATGTTGCCATCGGCCCAGGTAGTAAAGTAGATAAGTCTATTATTTTAATACCATCTAATGGTTTCATAAAACTCTCCATATATATTACTATATAATAATTTAAATATTATAGTAGACAATTTTATATTAAGTTTTATTTTTATACCAACTAGTATTTTAAAATTGACATTAATATACTTATATAGTTTATTCAGATATTAACATATGTTGGTTTATTAATATAAGTCTATTATATTAAGTATATAAAATTTGAACATGATTAATTTTTTGTATTTTTTTATACTGCCTGCCTAGAAATGCTAGGATAAATTTATTGTTGCTTTTTATAGTAGTTTAAAAAATGGGCGAGGTTTCAACTCAGAGGTAAGATATAATTAATTATATTTAAGGAAAAGTAGAATAATGTATTTTAAATTATTTATATTAATAGTTATAAACTTTTATTTATTTGTAAATACTACCTATTCTAATAATGATATAAATAACTATAAAATAGTGGATGATACAATACCTCTATCTTTAACGTCATCAAATGGAGATTTAGAGAGAGGTCGTGAAATAGCTCTTTCAAGACAAGGTAATTGTTTGGCTTGTCATGTAGTGCCTAATATTAATGATAAATTTCAAGGAAATATTGGCCCTAGCTTGGCAGGTGTTGGAAATCGCTATACATTAGGAGAGTTGAGACTGAGATTAGTTGATCCATACATAATTAATTCCAGTACATTAATGCCTGCTTTTTATAAAACTGAAGGTTTGAATAGGGTTGATGATAATTATATGGGAAAACCGATATTAACTGCGCAGCAAATTGAAGATGTTATAAGTTGGTTGGCAACTTTAAAAAGTAATTAAGTACAAGGTTATATTATGGGTTTAAAAAAAAATATTTTAACTAGAAGAGCAGTTTTTAGCTTAATAACCGGTTTTATATATATATCATATTCAAAATTTTCACTCGCAGACCAGAAAGTTGGAAGTCCATTTAGAGATCGTTTCCAAACTTATCGGCAAACGTTTAGGATAGAACCTGACCCAGAAGAAGCCAAAAGAATTTTAAGAAATATTATTAAAGGAAGAGAAGTTAGAAAAGATCTTATCTCCTTAAAAGCACCAGATATTGCAGAAAATGGAAATACAGTTCCTATTAGTTTTCAAGTTGAATGTTCAATGGAAGGTCAAGATTATCCTAATGTAGTACATATACTAGTGCTCGATAATCCTTTTCCAGAGATAGCAAAATTTTATTTTTCACCTGAATCAGGAGAGGCAAGTGTTGATATACGAATAAGAATGAGAACTAGCTCAGATATTATAGTAGTTGCAGAAATGCAAGATGGTACAGTTGGAGAGACCAAGTCTTTTGTAGATGTTACAATAGGAGCTTGCAGTTAATGGCAAATGAAGTAAGAAAAAATTGGAGAAGAAGGTTAAAGGTTCCGGCTACAGCTTTAAAAGGAGAAATTATTACTATTAAAACTATGGCGGAGCACATTATGGAGCCAGGTGTCAGGCGTGATCCAGAAACTGGTGTTATATATCCAAAAAAAATAATAGACCTTGTAATTTGTCGTTTTAATGGCAAGCAGTTTTATAAAACTCATTGGTATTCTGGAGTATCTGCTAACCCATTTATGGCATTTAAAATGAAAGCAATTACATCCGGTTTATTAGAAGTTGAGTGGATAGATGATTATGGACAATCTAGTTATAAAAAAGCAGTAATTATAGTATATGATAAAAATGGAAAAGAAATTATTCCTGTTAAGTTAGATAAAGCAAGTTCTGTTAAAGAAGTATTATAATATGCTTATTAATAAAATTATTTTATTTATTTTAATTTCAATATTTTCGTCGAACGTTTTTTCTGAAGAAATTTTAGATAAAACATTATATAAAAAACCATATGCAAATAATGAATTAAAATCTGGTCAATATTTTTCGAAAAAAGAAACTAGAAGTATGGAAATAGATGAGTTTGAAAACCCAGGAATGATATGGGTGGAAAGAGGAAAAGAATTATTTAATAATAAAGAAGGAAAAAATAATACTTCATGCTCATCTTGTCATAAACAGGATACAAACTCTTTGTTAGGAGTTGCAGTTACTTACCCCAAAGTACATAAAAATAAATTAATTAATATAGAGCAAAAGATCAATATGTGCCGGACAAATTATATGAATGTAGAGGAATACAAATTAGAAAGTATTAACTTATTATCTTTATCTAGTTACATATCATATATATCTAAGGGTATACCTATGAATGTTAGTGTTACAGGAAAAGCAAAAAAATATTTTATAAAAGGAAAAGAAATGTTCTACCAGCGGATAGGGCAAATGAATTTAGCATGTAATCAATGTCATGATGAAATGGCGGGAAGTTATTTAAGAGCAGAAAGAATTAGTCAAGGGCATATAAATGGTTTTCCATCTTATCTCATGAGATGGGAAAGTATTGCATCAGTTCATCGAAGGTTTCAATTCTGTAATAATCAAGCAAGAGCAAAGCCTTTAGAAATAGGGCATGAAGATTATAATGCATTACAGCTTTATATTGCATGGAGAGGAAATAGTCTCCCATTAGAAAGCCCATCAGTTAGAAGATAGTAAAGATATAAATATAGATATTAGGAGAAATAAATGAATATACAAAAACCAACTAACTCAGTTTTAGATTTAATAGGAAATACACCTTTATTAGAAGTAATGAATATAGATACGGGGCCATGTAAGTTATATTTGAAATTAGAATCTCAGAACCCTGGAGGTTCAATAAAAGATAGGCCTGCAAAATATATGATAGAAGATGCAGAGAAAAGTGGAAAATTAACAAAGGGCGGTTTAATTATTGAAGCTACTGCTGGTAACACAGGAATAGGTTTAGCATTAATTGCTCTTTTAAGAGGCTATAAATGTTTAATTGTGGTACCTGATAAAATGGCAAAAGAAAAAATTATACATTTAGAAGCGCTAGGTGCAGAGGTTATAATTACACGTTCTGATGTAGAAAAAGGTCATCCTGAATATTATGCAGATTTAGCTTTATCTATAGCAAAAAAGAATGAAGGGTCGCTTTATATTAATCAATTTGGAAATCAAGCTAATTTAAATGCGCATTATGAATGGACAGGGCCAGAAATATTAGAACAATTATCTAATAAAGTAGATGCTTTTTGTGCAGGTGTAGGAACTGGAGGAACAATAACTGGAGTAGGAAAAGCTCTAAAAGAAGTTAATAAAGGTTGTGATATTGTTTTAGCAGATCCAGTTGGATCCATACTTGAGCCTAAATTTAAAACAGGTGTAATCCCTGACCATGTAGGTAGTTGGTTAGTTGAGGGAATAGGAGAGGATTATATTCCTCCATTATTAGATTTTGAACTTATAACCCATGCTTATGCTATTTCTGATAAAGAAGCACTTGATACTTGCCATTTAATCCTTCAAAAAGAAGGTGTATTATCAGGCAGTTCAAGTGGAACATTAATATCTGCAGCATTAAAATATTGTAGAGAGCAAACTAAACCTAAAAATGTTGTTACATTAGTTTGTGATACTGGTAATAAGTATCTAAAGATTTATGATAAAAAATGGTTAGTTGAAAATAGATATAATTAACATATTAATAGTCCATAATAAATAAAACATAGATAAAGGATTTCATAATGGTTTCAAACCTCCCAAAATCAAAGTTTGCTACTAGAACTATTCATGCAGGTCAATCTCCAGACCCTTCAACTGGAGCAATTATGACTCCTATTTATGCTTCATCTACTTTTGTACAAGATAGTCCTGGTGTTCATAAAGGTTATGAATATGCTAGAACGGGAAACCCTACACGTAAAGCATATGAGATGTGCATGGCAGACCTAGAAGGAGGAGTAGATGCGTATGCTTTTGCTTCAGGATTATCTGCTGCTGATACTGTTCTTTCCTTGCTGGATTCTGGTGATGAAGTCTTAGCTATGGATGACTTATATGGGGGTTCCAGAAGGTTATTTGAGAATGTTAGAAAAAGAACATCAAATCTACATTTTACTTTTGGAGATTTATCAGATAACTCAAAAATTGAAAGTTTAATTAATAAAAATACAAAAATGATTTGGGTGGAGACTCCGACAAATCCTATGCTAAAAATAGTAGACCTTGAATATTTAGCAAAAATAGCAAAAAAATATAATATTATTACAGTCGCAGATAATACTTTTTGTAGTCCTTATATACAAAGGCCTATAGAGCATGGATTCGATTTGGTTATTCACTCTGCTACTAAATTTCTTAATGGGCATTCAGATATGGTTGGAGGAATAGTAGTATGTGCTTTAAAAGAGCATAGTGAACAGATTGCTTATTTACAAAATTCTATTGGAGCTATTCAAGGGCCTTTTGATGCTTTTTTAGCACTTAGAGGTTTAAAAACTTTATCCTTAAGGATGGAAAGGCATTGTAGTAATGCTATGCAAATTGCAGAATATCTTACTAAACAAAACTTTATTAAGCATGTTTATTATCCTGGTTTAAAAAATCATAGTGGGCATGAGATAGCGAAAAAGCAAATGAATGGATATGGAGGAATAGTAACCTGCGTATTATCAGGCGGCCTAGAAGCTGCGAAAAGATTTTTAGAAACATGTCAAATATTTCAATTAGCTGAGTCTTTGGGCGGTGTGGAGAGTTTAATAGAACATCCTGCAATAATGACACACGCAGCAGTGCCTGAAGATGTAAGAAACGAATTAGGAATTGAAGATGGTTTAATCCGATTATCTGTAGGAGTAGAAGATATAGATGATTTGATTAATGATTTAGATAGAGCTATTTTGGCAGTTAAGGATATATAATACATGAAGTTTCTATATTTGATTAGGCATGCAAAAGCAAAGCCATTTATAGAGGGTACAGAAGATCATGATAGAAAACTAAGTAATAAGGGAATACAAAGAGCTAATAATCTGGCCTCTTGGTTAAGTAAAAAAACTCCTATTATTCAAGAGCTGCACTTCTCGTCATCAATTAGAACCATCCAGACTGCAGATATTGTATCAAAAGCTTTATCAGATAATTTATTAAAATTTGAAGATCCTAAATTATATGGTGCTACACCTGAAGTATTACTAAATTATCTCGCATTTATGGATGATAACATAGATAGTTTAGGAGTTATTGCTCATCAACCTGGGTTAAAAGAATTAGCTATATCATTAATTATGAATTATGCAGAAGGAATGGATAAAGTTTTGAATAAAAGTTTTTCTACATCTAATGCATTTAGTATAGGTTTGAATATTAAAAGATGGGACCAAATATCTAATAGAATTGGTATATTAATAGACTATTATGATTCAAAAAAAATAATATAAATTTATTTATTTTTATTGGAAAGCAGATATCTAGAAATTTCTTCTAGGTCATCTTTAATTAGGTAGCTGGTACCATTTTCAATTATTTTAGACATCTCTTTTCCAGCAAAATCACCATTAGGCTTTATTCCTGTTTGTAAAAAAAACACAATATCAGATTCAGACCAGGAACCTATGCCTTTCACTTTGTCTTTAGAAATATTAGGAGACCCATCATTCAGTAGTTTTTGAGTCTCTATTTTACCATTTAGGTTTTCATGGTTTTTTATTATTGAAAACCAAGTCCTCGGAGAATGACATGCACTACAATGTGTAACGGCTTTAATAAGATATTCTCCTCGATGTTTATTGGTAATATCTAAATCTATTTTATTATTTTTTTGTATGGTTCTATTTATTATTCTCCATAGCCATAAAGACTCTCTGATCTTATAAGGAAATTTTAAATCATGAGGCAATTTTTTATTATTTATTGCAGGAATATTATTTAAGTAATCTAAAATATCCAGAATATCAGTTTCTTGCATATTAGAATACCAGCTATAAGGAAAAGCAGGATAATATGGTTTTTGAGATGGACTTATTCCATGCTTCATGGCTTCTATAAATTCTCTTTGTGACCATTTGCCAATGCCACTTGTCATATCTTTAGTTATATTAGGAGTAATAAAAGTGCCGTATTTTGTTTGAATTTTATAGCCACCACTAAAAGGTTTATTAGGGTCACTAGTATGGCATCCATAACAACCTGCTGCATAGGACAATATTTTCCCATTTTCATTACTAAGAGATATTTCAGTAGATATTAAAAAAATGAAACTTATAATATATAAATATTTAATTTTTCTTTTTTCTAAACTTATCGTGACATGCTCCACAAGACTTTCCTAATGCACCTAAGCTTTTAGCAATATTCTGATTATTGCCTGATTCAGCAGCTTTTACTAAATCTTTAGTTTTTTCAATAGATTGCAACATCGATTTTTGAAACAATTCTTTCTCAATCCAAATAGAATCAAGTGATTTAGTTTTTGGTGAATCACTAGCTTGAGTATTTATTGGAAATATTTTTTCAATATTTATGCTCGATAATGTTAAGAGCATTGATTGAGAATGGGGAAGAATATCTTCATTTATAGATACCTTACCTTTTAGGTTGGCGGCTATAATAGAGATATGATTGCCTAAAGATTTCATAATATTTATCCTATACTTAATAATATCTTCTGCATTTTGAGCAAAGGCTGAGCTGCTCAATATAGCGGACAACAAAAAAGTAGTGATAAGTATAATTTTTATCAAATAATCCTCCCAAGATTAAATATTAACACTAGACTTAATATCTTACTTACATATTATATCTAAACTATTTTTAAGTACAGTTTTGGAGTAGAAATGTTAAATCTTGCGGCAACTTTAGAGTATAGTGCTAAAACTAATCCTAATGATCCAGCCTTATATTTTTCTGGTAAGGAGATTTCATATAAAGAAGTTAATATTATGGCAAATAAAATTGCTAATGGATTATTAAGTTCAGGAATAAAAAGAGGAGATAGAGTTGCATTATGTTGCCCCAATATACCTCAATTTATTTTTGCATATTTTGGAATTTTAAAAGCCGGTTGTGTAGTTTTACCTTTTAATGTTTTATTAAAAAATAGTGAGATAGAATTTATTTTAGATAATTCTCAAGCTAGTGCTATTATTTGTTTTGAAGGTACTGCCGAATTATCTATTGCTAATGAAGTTAAAAAAGCTTTTGAAAAATCTAATTCATGTCAAAAAATGTGGGTTATTAAATCTTTAGACAATTTTTCCCTAGATAAAAACATATTTGATTTTTCATTGTTAACTAATTCTGAAGATAATGATTTTAATACTGTACAATGTTCTTCTGAGGATACTGCAATCATTTTATATACTTCTGGGACTACTGGAAAACCAAAGGGTGCTGAACTTACACATGCAAATATATTATTTAATGCAAATATCGGTAAGGATTTAGTTAACATAACTAGGACAGATAAAGTTATCATGTCATTACCTTTATTTCATGTGTATGGTCAGGTGGTAATGATGCTTAGTGCAATTTTAAGTGGAGCAAGTTTAATAGTTATGCCGCGCTTTGATCCTATAGAAGTGTTAAAAGCTATGGAAGAGTTCAAGGCAACAGTATTTGGAGGTGTTCCAACTATGTATTGGGCTTTGCTTAATAGTGTAGATGAATCAAATGTCGATATGAATGTAATATCTAGTAATTTAAGGATTTGTTCAGCTGGAGGGTCTTCTCTTCCGATAGAAGTGCTAAAGAATTTTGAAGAGCGTTTTAAGGTTCCCATACTTGAAGGTTATGGCCTTTCTGAAACTTCTCCTGCTATCACTTTTAATCACTTAGGGCGAGAGAGAAAACCTGGATCTGTAGGACAACCTGTTTGGGGAATAGAAATCAAAGTGGTTGATGAGAATGATAAAGAAGTAAAAACAAAAGATACAGGGGAAATTATCGTAAGAGGTCATGCAGTTATGAAGGGTTATTACAATAATCCAGAAGGTACAAAAAATGCTCTTAAGAATGGATGGTTTTATACAGGTGATATAGGGTATTATGATGAAGATGGTTATCTATATATAGTGGATAGGGTAAAGGATATGATTATTAGAGGAGGATATAATGTTTATCCTCGCGAGCTTGAGGAAGTTCTTATCAAGCATCCTGCAGTTTCTCTAGTGGCTGTAATTGGTATACCCCATGATGAGTGGGGGGAGGAAATCAAAGCATGTATTGTTTTGAAAAATGAAGTGACTTGTTCTAAAGAGGACATTATTAATTTTGCTAAATCTAATATTGCAGCTTATAAGTACCCGAGAATAGTAGATTTTTATGATTCTTTACCATTAAATGCTACTGGAAAAATTTTAAAAACTGAATTACGAAATTTGTAAATATTAAAATGAAACGAATTATTTTAGCTCAACCTAGAGGTTTTTGTGCAGGAGTGCATCGTGCAGTAGATATAGTTGAAAAAGCTATAGAAAAATATAATGCACCAATATATGTTAGGCATGAAATTGTTCATAATAAACATGTAGTTGATAGTTTAACTAATAAAGGTGCAGTATTTGTAGATGAAATATCTGATATACCAAAAGGTTCTAATACAATTTTTAGTGCTCATGGTGTTTCAGATAGTGTTGAATCTGCTGCTATAAATAAATCATTAACTGTAGTAGATGCAACATGTCCACTCGTAAAAAAAGTTCATATTGAAGCTATTAAATATAATAATCAAGGCTATAAAATAATTTTAATTGGGCATAAGGGGCATCCAGAAGTTGAAGGCACAGCTGGAAGAGTTCCGGGAGGAGTAGAGGTTGTTGAGACAGTCGAACAAATAAAAAGTTTAGGTTATTCACAAGATGACAAATTAGCATATGTAACACAAACAACTTTATCAGTAGATGATACTAAGAAGATTATTGATGCTTTAAAAATAAAGTACCCTTTAATAAAAGGACCGGATACTAGAGATATATGTTATGCAACGCAAAACAGACAAAAAGCAGTAAGAGAATTAGCAAAATGTAGTGATGTTGTTTTAGTGTTAGGAAATAATAATAGCTCAAATAGTGTAAGGTTAGCAGAAATTTCTGCTTTGACTGGAGTACCAACATATAGAATAGCAGATAAGAGTGAAATTAATATAGAATTAATTAAAGAATTTGATGTAATTGGAATTACAGCTGGGGCATCAACTCCGGAAGTTCTCGTAAAAGATTTAATAAGTTTTATAAAACAAAGCTGTAATCAAAATATAGCTGTAGAAGTATTAGATGGTGCCGAAGAAAAGGTGAGCTTTAAACTGCCTGAAATATTTAATGATTAGACTATTTATATAAACTTAATTGCTCTGTTTACTATAGAATTTGCATCCATATTAGCGTTTTTATACATTTTTTCTGGTTTTGCATGATCAATAAATTTATCCGGAAAAACAATAGATTGAATATTAGAGTTAATTCTAAGTAAATTGTTATTAGATAAATATTGCATCACATGTGACCCAAAACCTCCAACCACTCCTTCTTCTATGGTAATAAGAATATCATGATTAGATATTAAATTTTTTATTAACTGAGTATCTAGAGGCTTACAAAAACGAGCATCAGCCACTGTTGTACTTAACCCTTTTTCATCTAATAATTTTGCTGCTTCTAATGATTCGTATAACCTTGCTCCAAAAGATAAAATAGCAATTTTACTTCCTTTCTTAACAATTCTTCCTTTTCCTATAGGCAATGGTTTAATTATCTTATCTAATTTTAGTCCAACGCTATTTCCTCTTGGATACCTAAATGCAGAAGGTCTATCGTTGATATTAGAAGCAGTTAAAACCATGCGCCTAAGTTCATTTTCATCAGAAGCTGCCATCAAGACCATTTTTGGAAGGTTCGCTAAAAATGCTATATCAAATGAACCTGCATGTGTTGCTCCATCTGCCCCTACTAATCCAGCCCTATCAATAGCAAACCTTACAGGCAATTCTTGAATAGCTACGTCATGTATTATCTGATCATAAGCTCTTTGCAAGAAAGTAGAGTATATTGTCACAAAAGGCTTCATTCCTTCTGTTGCTAATCCGGCAGCAAAAGTTACAGCATGTTGCTCAGCAATACCAACATCAAAAAATCGATCAGGAAATTTTTCGGCAAATAAATCTAGGCCAGTACCTGAAGGCATAGCCGCTGTAATAGCAACTATTTTTTTATCTTTTTTGGCTAACTCGGTGAGAGTTTTAGAAAATATAGAAGTATAACTTGGAGGTCCTTTTTTAGTTGCATCTTGGGTACCTGTTTTAATATTAAATTTAGATACTCCATGGAATTTATCTAAACTTTTTTCAGCAGGAGTGTAGCCATAACCTTTTTGAGTTACTACGTGGACTAAAATAGGACCTTGTTCACGCTTGTCTCTTATATTTTTAAGAACAGGAATTAAGTGTTGTATATTGTGACCATCAATAGGACCAATATAGTAAAAACCTAGTTCTTCAAAAAGTGTACCACCAGTTACTATCCCTCGAGCATATTCTTCTGCTCTTCTTGCAGTATTTGCAATAGGTCGTGGAAGCCTTTTTGCTACTTGGCTAGCTACTTCTCTTAAGCTTCTATAAGAAGAAGATGAAATTAATTTAGAAAGGTAGGCACTCATAGCACCAACAGGTGGAGCTATCGACATGTCGTTATCATTTAATATCACGATTAGTGGTAATTTCATAGATCCTGCATTATTCATGGCTTCATAAGCCATACCTGCAGTCATTGCACCATCTCCTATTACTGCAATTGCTCTTCTATCTTCATTGTTTAAGTCTGCAGCAACGGCCATTCCTAAAGTAGCAGATATAGAAGTTGATGCGTGCGCGGCGCCAAAAGGATCAAATTCACTTTCAGACCTTTTTGTAAATCCGGATAAACCTTTTTCTTGTCTCAAGGTTTTCATTTTATTTCTTCGACCTGTTAAGATCTTATGAGGATAGCTTTGATGCCCAACATCAAATACTAATCTATCATAAGGAGTATTAAAAATGTAATGTAAAGCAACTGTTAGCTCTACTACTCCTAGCCCTGCCCCTAAATGACCACCTGTTTGTGAAACAGACTCAATCATTTCTTGACGAACTTCATTTGCTAATTGAATTAAGTCGCCTTCTTCCAATTGACGGATATCAGAAGTAGAGTTTATTCTACTTAAAATAGACTTTTCATATGATTTGTCTGACATAAATTTAAACCAATTAACAATTTAAAATAGTATATAAATATATAGAGCTATATATCTTTTAGATATAAAACAATTTAATTATTTTGTATCGCTCTTTCTAAGAATTCTATACGGTCTTGTCCCCAGAAAAGTTCACTATTGTATATAAAAGTAGGAGACCCCCATACATTATTATTCATAGCTTCTTCTGTATTTTGAGTATATTGGTTATTAGTCTCATCAGACTTTGCTTGTTCTATAAGTAAGTTAAAATCTAAATTACAATCTTTACATACTTCTTTGATAGTTTCTTCATTAGAAATATCTTTTTCCTCCGCCCAGACGGCTTTCATAAATGAAAAAGCAACAGCAGATGGATTTATATTATTATTATTTGCGGCTATTATAATTTTTTGTGAAAGAGTTGGGTCTACGGGAAAAAATTTGGGTTTAATTGTTAAAGGTACAGATAAGTATTCACTCCATCTTTTAAGTTCAGTAAGTCTATTTAATTGAACAGGTTGAGGACGATCTTTAACAGCGGCCGTCCCATTTTTTTCAAAAATTTCCATTAAATTACAAGGTTTCCAATTGATTTTTAATTCATATTTCTTTTCAAGATTTAAAATTCGTGGAGTTGCTAAATAAGCCCAAGGGGAAGGTGTAGCAAAATAGTAATCAAGAGTCTTAGTCATAATGAGTTCCTTATAAAAGAATTAGCGTTAATTTTTTAAAAATTTTGTGTTTATACAATTTGCAGTATTAACTCCTTCTATATGATCTATACAAGTTTTTAAAGCTTTTTCTCTAAGAAATACTAGTCCTGTAGGACTATAAAATGCAGAGTGTGGAGTTAAAACTATTCTGCCTTCTGCCCACTTTTCATTCAACCAAGCTTTAATTAAAGGATGATTATTATCAGCGGGTTCTGTAGGCAAAACATCTAAGCCTATAGCTCTTATTTTTTCCGATTTTAGCGCTTCATATGCAGCATTAAGGTCAATAATAACACCCCTTGCAGTATTAACAATTACTAGATTAGGCTTACAAATATTAAACATCTTATCATTAATCAAATTTTCTGTTTCTTTATTAGCAAGACAATGTATAGAAATATAATCAGAGCTTGCAATCAAATCCTCTATCTTTAAATATCTTTTTATATTTAGGGCTTTTTCTTGCCCATCAGGGACATAAGGGTCATAGAAACTTACATTAAATCCGAATGCTTTAGCCCTTAATGCAAAGGCTGTACCTATTCTGCCGAGACCTATTATTCCAATATTTTTATTTACGACCCTGTCTATTGTAGAAACAGCTGTATAATTCCAGTTTTCTTTTAGATTAAGTTTTAATAGCCTATCATATTCCGATATACCTCTCGCGAAATTCATAATTAAAGAGAGTGCATGGTCTGCAACTTCATAAGTCCCATAATCAGGAACATTACTAACCACTATTCCAGCCTCTCCACACTTAACTTCATCAATCAAATCATAACCTACTCCCATTCTAGTAATGATTTTACAAGATTTTAGTTTTTGAATTACTGGTTCATCTATTTTCATATATAATCCTGTAATTACTGCATCAGCTTTGGCCCAGATATCATCAGGTATTTCATTAGAGTTTTTTGCATCATATTTAATTAAATTGCAGATATTTTTAGCAATAGGTTTCTCATATTTAAAGTCATCTTTACTTAAACTATCTGGATATAATATTGAATACATTTTGATTTTCCCTTAATATATTCTGTTTCATTTAATTAGGTATAATACTTTCCACATAGTAATTTATTGGATATTATAAACCTTTATTAGTGTAAAAATATAGCATAAGGAAAACAAAATATGAAAACAGAAATTTATAAATTATCTGCTTTAGAGTTATCGAAAGCGTATAAAAATAAAACGTTATCTCCAGTTGAAGCTACATATTCTGTTTTGGAGCGTATTAAGAATGTTGATGAAAAACTTAACGCATACGTTTTTATTGATGAAGACTTAGCTATAAGCCAAGCAAAAGAATCAGAAATACGTTGGAATAAAGGAAATCAAAAAAGCGATATTGATGGCGTTCCTACAGCTGTTAAAGATTTATTATTAACTAAAGGTTGGCCTACTATGAGGGGTTCAAAAACAGTCAATAAGAATTCAGACTGGAAAGATGATGCTCCTGTTACTGCTAGACTAAAAGAATCGGGAACTGTTTTATTAGGCAAAACTACTACTCCAGAATTTGGTCATAAAGGTACTACCCAAAGTCCTCTGACAGGAATCACAAGAAACCCTTGGAATGTAAACCTCACTTCTGGAGGATCTTCAGGAGGCTCGTCTTCCTCAGTTGCCGCGGGAATGGGTCCATTAGCAATTGGAACAGATGGAGGAGGAAGTGTAAGAATACCTTGTTCTTTTACGGGCTTATTTGGAATTAAACCTACATTCGGTAAGGTTCCAGCTTGGCCATTATCACCTTTTGGAACAATTGCTAATGTTGGGCCAATGACTAGAACTGTTCATGATGGAGCATTATTATTTTCAATTATAAGTCAACCAGATTGGAGAGATTGGAATGCCAATACAAAAATGGATAGTAATTTTATAGATAAGCTTGCTGAAGGAGTAAAAGGAAAAAAAATTGCTTATTGTCCCGATTTTGGAATGTCTCATGTAATAGAACCTCACGCTATAGAAAAAGATGTAGAAATTATGACAAAAAAAACTGTTGAGTTATTGGAATCATTAGGAGCTCATGTAGAACAAATAGATATAAAATGGCCAAGAGATCCAAAAAAAGCTTTTAGTGTATTATGGACATCTGGAGCAGCTTTTCTGGCACAAAATTTTACTAATGATGAAAAAGATTTGCTAGATCCCAAGTTTAGAGAATTTTGTGAAGAAGGGGCAGAACATTCTTTATTTACAAGACTTGAAGCTGAATCTTCAAGGGGTATAAATGGTGTAATGATTAATGAATTATTCCAGAATTATGATCTCTTAGTGGGACCAACTATGCCAACTAAGGCATTTAAAGCTGAATCTAATATACCAGAAGGGTGGGGCAAAGATATTTTTGATTGGACTCCATTTACTTATCCATTTAATTTGACATGTCATCCTGCAGCCACAGTAAATTGTGGCTTTTCTGATGGTTTGCCAATAGGCTTCCAAATAATTGCTAGAAAAGATGCGGATGTAGATACTTTTATATGTGCTGCAGCTATAGAGAAATCTTTAGACTTAGTTGATAAATGGCCAGTACTATAAAACATATAGTATTTTAACTTAATAAAAGGAGAACAAAATGATTGTAGAAATGAGAACATATACTATACATCCTGGATCAACACCTGAATATTTTAAAGTATATGAAACTATGGGTATGGAAGCCCAAAAAGAAATACTAGGACATATGGTTGGTTATTATGCAACTGAAATTGGTGATTTGAACCAAGTTGTTCACATGTGGGCTTATGATAGCTTAAATAGTAGAGTGGAGAGAAGAGCTAAATTAATGCAAGATGAAAGGTGGAAAAAGATGCTGCCAGAATTAAGAAAGTTTATAGTTTCTCAGAAAACTCAAATTCTTATTCCTGCACCATTCGCAAAAATACCAAAAATTGATTAAGCTTTAGTAATAACAATCCTTTTTCTTTGATTGTTTAGTACTTCAAAACCAACTTTTAATTTTTTAGCAAGTAATTCTGATTTTTTTGGGTTCATAATTAAAAAAGCAGTAGCTAAAGCATCCGCTTCTGCTGCTTTTTTTGCTGTAACACTTGCTTGTAAATATTCATTATTGTTATAACCATTTTCAGGATTAAATATGTGGTGATATTTTCCAGATAAATCAAAAGGAGTTCCTAAACCAGCAGAAGTAGCAATTGCTGCATCTGTAAATTCAACTTCTCCTATACTATCTGTATGCTCAGGATTAGAAATTAATAAACGCCATGGCCTTCCTTCCGGGTGCTCACCAACCCCTCTATATTCACCTAATTGAACTAAGGTGTTTCTTATTCCAGAATTCATCAAACTTTCTGCTATTTTATCTGTTATATAACCTTGGGCAATACCATTTAACGTCGAAGACATTCCTTCTATTGCATAACTGATTTTATTTTTTTCTACTTTTATTGATTTCCAATCCACTAGTTTTAAGGCATTACTTATTTGGGTGCTTGAAGGGGGGGCTCCAAGAGTAGTAAATGACTCATTGTAAATATTCCACAATGGTTGAACTGTTACATCAAATGCACCATTTGTCATTTCAGAATATTTTTTTGATAAATTAAGTATATTTACCATCTCTGGATGAGGGTTTTCTATATAACCTTTTTTATTTAAAAGTGATAATTGTGAATTATTTTTATAAAGAGAAAAAAGGTTTTCAAGAGTTATTAGCTCTCCAACACTTTTTTTAAGAATTCTATGTGCTTCTTTTTCATTTGGGTGATAGATAGTTATTTCTGCTTGGGATCCTAATGCTGTGCCGTTCCAAGTAACTTTTTTTAGCTCATCTTTATCCTTAAAAGTTACAAAACTTTTTCCTACAATAGCTCCGACTGCGGCAACGCCAACTATTTTAAGTACCCTTCTTCGAGATTTATTAATAGCAATCATACATTTTCTCCTATTAATAAATCATAATACGAATTAAAATATATGCAATAATTTATTCTGCTATTGCTGGGTTTAGTTTATGAGAAATAAATGACCCTTCTCTAATAAAAATTCTTAACATTGGTGGCACAATAGCTAAAGTTAAAATAGCAGAAAGGCACAACCCTCCAATAATAACTGATCCCAGTCCTCTATATAATTCTGATCCTGCTCCTGGAAAAAGTACAAGAGGAAGCATTCCAAATATACTGGTGAGTGTTGACATAAATATTGGCCTTATTCTATTTCTTGTGGCTTCAATTATGGCATCAGAAGTATTCATACTTTCTTCTCTAATATGCTGTAAAGTTTGATGAACTAATAAAATAGCATTATTAACTACTATACCAATTAAAATCACAAAGCCTAATATGGTTAACATATCTAAAGGTTGTAGAATATTGAGATTGAGAACCCATAAACCCATAACACCTCCAGCCGCTGCAGGAGGTACAGATAGCATTATAACTAAAGGATATACAAAGCTTTCAAATAATATAGCCATTAATAAATAAACCATACATATTGCTACTAATAAATTTATTACCATAGCATTCCAAGTATTCGTTAATTCATCTGCAGTTCCAGAAAGGTTTAAATTCACTCCAGTAGGCAGGCCATTTTGTTCTAAGGGCATAATCACATTTTCTTCAATCATATCTATTGCAGCTTCAAGAGGTATTGCATCTATAGGTTTTATTTGTAATGTAATTGTTCTATCTCGTTCTATATGCCTAATTTCTGTTGGTCCAGATGTCATGACAATGTTGGCTAGTGAAGAAATAGGAAGTATTTTCCCACTTGGAGTAACAACAGGAATATTTTCTATACCTTGAGTTTGAGTAATAGCATTTAATTTACCTCTTAATGTTAAATCCATTCTTTTGGAATCTATTGTAATTTCTGCTATTCTTATTCCTGAATTAAATGCATCTACACTTAAAGCTAGAGACTGCGCAGTAACATCATTATCAGCAAGCTTGACTCTATTAGGTTGAACCTGAATTTCCGGGGCTCCTAAAACCAAACCTGGAATAGGCCTCATTTGATTACCTTCATTTCTAGGAAATGTTTTTCCGACTAATCCAGCAGCTTGTTGTGCTACATTAACTACTTTATTTAAATCAGGACCTGTAATATCTAGATCTATAGATCTGCCTCCTCCAAAACCTCTTTGAAATAAGCTTGGTTGAGTAAAGAAACCAAATGTCCCAGGCTCTCCAAAAAGAGAGCGTGTTAATATAGGAATAAGTTCTCTCACACGGGTATCTTCTAATGCACTTGCGCCAAATAATGTTCTTCCTCCTGCACCAGCAACAAAAAAGTAATTTCTAATTTTGGGAGGTTGGCCAATTTCTGATTCAGGACCAGTTTCAGAAGCCCATAAATCTTTTACACGTGTTTCAACTCTTTCAGCGATTTCTGTTAAGGTTGCAAGGTTATATCCGGGAGGAGGAAGCATTATTCCAAATATTAAATTTCTATTGCCTTCGGGTAAATATTCAAGTTTTGGCAGCATGGAATACGACAGGGTAAGGGTTCCTGCGGCTACGGTACCAGCCATTAATAAAGAGGCAATCCTAGATTTGGTTATTAATCTTACATAGCCAACAGTATACTTAATAAATAATCGAGCAAAATCATCTAAAATAATAATATTAAACCTTTTAGACGTTACTCCTGTTAAGAGCCATTTTGCTAATGCAGGTAAAACCGTTACAGAAACTAAAAGGCTCATAGTAACAGCTACAGAAATTGCTACAGCAATATCACGAAAGAGTTGTCCTGCTTCTAATTTCATTATTAAAATTGGAACAAAAACTAATACAGTAGTTAATGCAGATACCATAACAGCTGGCCAAACTTGTTTTGCACCAGAATAGGCTGCATTAGCTGCATCTTTTCCATTTTCTCTTTGTCTGTAAATATTTTCTAATACAACTATTGCAGCATCTACAACCATGCCCACAGCAAAAGCTATACCTGCAAGTGAAATAACGTTGATAGATCTTCCTAAAGCTGCCATTACAACGAATGCAGCAACTACTGAAATAGGTATAGATAGTCCTATAATAACTGTGGCTCGCCATGACCTTAAGAATAATATTAGTATAAATATTGCTAAAGAACCACCAATCCATATGTTTTGCTTCACTAGTTCTATAGCTGAATCTATATATATGGTTTCGTCATAAACTTGTTCTAGCTTTAGTCCTAAACCTGGTAATGTATCATTATTTAATTCTTTTACGGCTTCTCTGACTCCTTCCATTATTTCAATAACATTACCGCCAGATTGTCTAACTGCATTTATAGCTAAAGAAGAGTATCCTAGAAACCTTATATTAGCAGTTGGCTCTTTATAAGTAAATTCTACTGTGCCTATATCATTTATAGTTACTCTACCAAAGTTACCATTATTATTATTTTCACTTATTAAAACAACATTTTTAACTTGATCAGGTGTTTGAAATTCGCCTTCTGCTCTCACTATATAGCGTCTTTTTCCTTCTTCAACATCTCCCGCAGAAATAGAAGCATTTGCCCTTTGAAGAGCAAGAGCTATCTCAGGAACTGTAAGACCATAATTGGCCATACGTTCTGGGTCTATTGTTACTCTAAGCTCAGTTTGGCTTCCCCCATATACTGTAGTTCTGGCAACCCCGGGTACTCGTTCTATTCTATCTTGAATAACATCTTCAACAATATCTCCATAGGCAGCAATATCAGTATCATTTCCTTCAGTTTTACTTAATATAAACCATGCTATTGCGTTATCATCTAGTCCCGCCGTGTCAAGACTTGGTTCGCCTGCATCTTCAGGATAACCTTCAATTTGATTTAATCTGTTCGAAACTAATAATAAAGCTCTATCCATATTTATATCAGTATCAAATTCAACTGTAACTTCGGACCTCCCTGCCATTGCTTTTGCAGTTAATCTTTTAGACCCTTCTATTCCTTTTAAAACTTCTTCTTGGCGATTTACTATTTCTCTCTCTATTTCATAGGGAGAGGCGCCACCCCAATAAGTAGTTACTGTTATTACGGGTTTATTAACATCTGGAGCTAATTGAATAGGTATTCTCTCTAATGCTATAAAACCTAAGACAATAGTCATAAATATCGCTGCTACCACAGCGATAGGCCTTTCTATAGAAGCGCGAATAATATCCATTATTCTTCCTCGCTTTTATTAATATTCTTTTCTTTAATTGGAGCTACTTTTTGTCCAGGTCTTAATCTTTCATTACCTTTAACTACAGTTATGTCTCCCACTTCAATTCCACCCAAAACTATAAATCTGTTTCCAACGCCATCACCTAATTTAACAGGTTTAATCTGAGCTTTTTCTTCTTTTACAATATATACTAGAGACATACCTTCTCTCTTTAAAATAGCATCTTTATGGACAGTAGGTGCTTGTACACCAGGCCCTATAGGTATAGAAATATTTACATTTTCTCCTACAAATAATTTTCTAGATATAGGGTTGCTATCAAATTTTAAATGTACAGGAATTGTTCTAGAACTTGAATTTTCTCTTACTCCTATGGCTCTAATTTTAGAAGAGAAAGTTATATTATCTGTAGTTGTAATTTGAATAGAATTGTCTTGTTCTAATATTCTAGCTCGTTTTGATGGAACATCTGCTCTAACTTCTATAAGACTTTCGCTTACAAGGTTAAAAAGTGTGACTCCTAATCCAACGCCTTCACCTATTTCAACCCTTTTATGCTCTATTATTCCATCAAATGGTGCTTCAACTGTTGCTCTTCTGAGATTTAGGTCTGCAAGTTTTTTTTCTTGAATCATTGATTTTAGTTGAGCCTCAGTAATTTCTTCTTTAGCAAGTAAAGACATCTGTAAACTTTGAAGCTTTTCATAATTTGCAACATTAAAAGAGGAAGATTTTTTTAAACTTTCCATTCTATTTAGATCTAATAAGTTAATATTAGTTTCAGCTTTAGCACTTTTCAATTCTGCATTAGCAGCGCTTACTTTAGCAGAAGCAATTTCAGATAACCATTGATAACGTTCAATATCAATTAATGCTAGAACTTGTCCCTTTTTAACTTTATCTCCTACCTCTACTAATACCTTTTGAACTTTTCCTATAACCGCAGCAGGAATTTTTGATTCTTTAAGTGAGACAACTCTACCTATAATTGGGATAGATTGATTTAAAGATTCTAATATAACTGCATCAACTTCTACAGAAGCTGCTCCCTGTGAAAAAGCATGATTTTTAAATGTTAATGTACATAAAATAATTAATGCAAAAATTTTGTAATGAGTTTTTATAGAATTTTTCATATTAGACCTTTTAATTTTTTAAATTTAAATATTGTTATCACAAATCCAGTATTTACTAAATTAAAAATTCTATTGTTTTAGAAGTTTTAATTAATTCATAGAGTATTTAAATATATTTAAGAAGACAGTAGTAAAGCTTCTTTTAACAAATTCTTACAGCTTATACTCATGCTCTCACTGAATGTAGGCTTTTTATTAGCACCAATATCATTTTCTCTTAGTTCAATTATTACTTTTTTTGTTGTTACAAGTAGTCAATACAGGTTTTATTATAGAGTATTGCAGGGAAGAATCTCTCTAATTCTAATTGCATTGACTACTTGCTATTATATAAATATATTTATATACTGATTAGTATTAATATAATTTGATAATGTCAAGTATTAAAAATACTGAGTGGTATAAAAATGACAAAAAATGCAACCTCTTCTATAGTTGTAAATAAAAAAGGTAGACCTAAAACCTTCAATAAATCTCAGGCAAGTAAAATTGCTATGGAAACTTATTGGAAGGAAGGTATTGAAAATGTTTCATTAAATGAAATGTGTAGAAAAATAGGTGAGTCCAAACCTAGTGTATATAGAGAATACGGAGGAGAAGAAGGTTTGCAGCTAGCAGCCTTAGAATTGTACTATAAAGAAAGAGTGGAGCCTATAGGTAAAATTTTATTAGGCGGAGAAAACATTGTTTTAGGAATAAAGTCTGCATTTGATTTTTTAATTAACGAGCATTTTAAAGAAAAAAAAATAGCTGCTGCCTGTATGTATAATAGAGAAGGTATGCATCCTTCAGAAAACTTATCCGTTATGTGCAAAAAATTTATTGAAAAAAAAGAGAAAGAGAATATGTCTTTTTTAAGAGAAAGCCTTAAAAGAGCTATAGATAAAGGAGATATAAAAAAGAGTATTAATATAAATGCATATTCATTATATATTTATAATCAGATTAGCTTAATTGCTTCTCTTTCTAATAAGAATCAGTTACCTAAATCAACTTTGAGCGAAATGGTTGATTTAATAATGATGCCTCTTCTTCCTAATTAAATTAATATGCAACTGCAATAGGGTCTATAGATTTCCATAAAAACCATGTTGCGGCAGATCTATAAGGTATCCATTTTTTTGCAACTTTTTCCACTTCTTCGTATGTAGGGTCAAAAGTATTTAAGTAGTTTTTACCTACGGCCCTTCTCAGACCGAGGTCACCTAAAGGAAGTATATCAGGACGAAGTAAACAAAACATTAAAAACATTTCAGCGCTCCAAGGCCCTATCCCTTTTAGTTTACATAGTTCTTTTATAACACTTGTATCATCCATAGCTTCCCACGAATTAATAACATTAGGGTTTTCAATAAAAAAATTAGATAAACCTATAATATACTCAACTTTCCTATTAGATATGCCACAACTTCTGATATTATCATCTCCATATTTAATGATGGTTTTTGGGTCAATTATTTTTGCACCTAACTCAAATTTATTCCATATACTTGCTGCGGCTTTAACAGATATTTGTTGCCCTATAATAGTTCTACAAAGAGCATTAAATGGCTCTCCTCTGGATTTAATATAGTCGTCTTTATGCTTATCAATAATATTTTTCATAACTTCATCATTATCACTTAAATATGAAACTGCATCATTCCACCAGTCTGCTTTTTTATTTATTGTCATCAAGAATCCTTTTGAATTAATTAATATTCTATTAGTCTACATCATATTAAAGTACATATTTTATACTGGTCAGTATTTAACAAATTGACAACTTTATTCCTTTATATTAAGCAGTATATACTTAATATTTATATATAATATGGAATTAGAAAAAATTAAATATATCTTAAAAGCAAGATATATAAAACGTTACTGAGGAGCAAAAGAAATGACAGCTAAAGGTTATGGTGAATTAATAGTAAAAAGAAAATGGCTAACTTTGTTAGCTGGTTTATTATTTACAGTCTTTTGGATGGGAGGCTTATCTGGGTTAAGTATGAATCCTGATAACAGGATATTTTTTTCAAAAGATAATCCTCAGTTATTAGCATTAGAGACTTTAGAGAGAACATATTCAAGAGATGATAATGTCTATTTAGTTATGGCTCCTAAAGATAAAAATGTTTTTAGTCCAAATTCGCTAGCCGCTGTTAGGGAAATGACAGAAAGATTGTGGCAAACACCTTTCTCAAGTCGTGTAGATTCTATTAGTAATTTTCAATGGACTAGAGCTGATGGCGATGATGTTGTTATAAGTGATCTTGTAGAAGACGGAGAAATTTCAGAAGAAATAGCAAATAATGCCAGACAGGTAGCTCTTGATGAGCCATTAATTAGAAATTTATTGGTTGATACTGAAGGACTGGTTACTGGAATTAATATTAATGTAATAATGCCAGAAGACCCTATAGCAAGTGGTGGCGCCACTATAGAAATCATGCAATATATTCGCGCTGAACAAGCAAGGTTCGCTGAAGAATGGCCAGATATTGACTTATATGTTTCTGGAGGTGTGCCATTAACATTAGCATTTACTGAAGTTTCTATGAGCGATATTGGAACTCTGCTTCCTTTAACGCTTCTTGTGATATTTATTATTGCTGGGATTGCTTTACGAGCTGTAACAGCAGCATTTTTAACTGCATTAATAGCAATATTAGCAGTTATTGGAATGATGGGTGCAGCGGGATATATGGGAGTTATAATTAATGCGGTAACATCAAATGCTCCTTTAATGTTACTTATTTTAAGTATTGCCCATTGTGTACATATTATTAATACACAGAGACTACAAATGAGAGCAGGTGTAGAAAAAAAACCTGCAATTATTGAATCTCTTAGAGTTAATTTGCAGCCAGTGTTTATAACTTCGGCTACAACTGCCGTAGGGTTTTTGTCTATGCATTTTTCAGATTCCCCGCCTTTTAGAGAGTTAGGCTATATGTTAGCTGCTGGAAATCTAATTGCTTTTATTAATGCTGTAGTAGTCTTACCTTCTTTATTGGCAATATTACCTGCAAAAGTAAAACCAAAAGAAACTTATTTCTCTCAAAGAATGATGGATAAACTTTCTAATTTTGTAATAGAAAAACAGAAGTTTTTATTATCTGTCTGTAGTGTTATAATTGTTATTTTATTAATAGGTATTAGCCAAATAAAATTAGATGATACTTGGACTACTTATTTTGGTGAAGAATTTGAAATTAGGACACATTCTGACTTCTTAGAGGATAATTTAACAGGTTTAAATGCCATTGAATATTCTGTTCCTGCAGGTATAGAGGGAGGTATTAATAATCCTGAGTATCTTGCTAACCTAGATAAATTTGCTGATTGGTATAGAACACAAGAAGGTGTAAATCATGTAGGCGTAGTCTCTGATACAATTAAAAGATTAAATAAAGCTATGAATGGAGACCAAGAATCTTTTTATAAAATCCCTGAATCACAGGAATTAGCTGCGCAGTACTTATTATTATATGAGTTGTCAGTTCCATTTGGCCTAGACCTAAATAGTAGTATTAATGTATCTAAGTCTGCAACAAGAATGACGGTATCCGTTACACACGCTTCTTCTGCACATTTACGAGAGTTAGATGAAAAGGCACAGGTTTGGTTAGCTGATAATATTCCAGAATTCAAAACGGTTGGATCAGGTTTATCTGTTATTTTTGCTCATTTATCTGAACGGAATATAAATTCTATGTTATTTGGTTCATTTATGGCATTAGTAATTATTTCTTTTATATTAATATTTGCATTAAAAAGCTTACCAATTGGTATATTAAGTTTAGTGCCAAATGTTTTTCCTGCTGCTATGGCTTTTGGTTTATGGGGCTATTTAGTAGGAGAAGTAGGAATAGCTATAGCCGTAGTGGGTGCTATGACATTAGGGATAGTGGTAGATGATACTGTCCATTTTTTAAGTAAATATTTAAGGGGTCGTAAAGAATTAAATAAGTCTCCTGAGGATGCTACGCGCTATGCATTTTCTTCTGTTGGTTTTGCACTAGTTGTTACGTCCTGTGCATTAGTAGGAGGTTTTATGATATTGGCTAGTTCTGGCTTTAGAGTCAATTCTGACTTAGCGCAATTATCTATGATTACTATAGTTTTTGCGTTGTTAGCAGACTTTTTATTCTTGCCACCTTTATTAATGAAATTAGAGAGTTTAAAAAATAAATCTAAATAAAAAAAGAGGATTAATTATTATGAAAATATTTATGAAGTTTATAGTACCTGTTATAATTTTATCAATTTGTAATATTTCTATGGCTATTGCAGAGACCCCTGAAGAGAAAGGTCTACGCTTAGCAATCGAAGGAGATTTAACAGGGCAAGGTTTTAAAGATATATTATCTAAAAGTGAAATGACTTTAAGAAATGCTCAGGGAGAGGAAAGTATAAGAACTTTTTCATCTAAGACTTTAGAAATGGAAAATGATGGAGATAAATCTATATTTATTTTTCATCATCCAAAGGATGTTGCAGGTACAGCTATATTAACCTTTACACATAAGTCTGGACCTGATGATCAATGGTTATATTTGCCAGCCTTAAAAAGAGTAAAAAGAATTAGTTCAGATAATAAATCGGGTGCTTTTGTTGGCTCAGAATTTGCATATGAGGATTTATCTAGTCAAGAGGTAGAAAAATATACATATAAATGGATTGAAGATGTTCCGTGTCCAGGAGATGAGCAAGAAATGTGTTACGTCAGTGAAAGTTATCCAGAAGATAAATCATCTGGCTATACAAAAAGAGTTTCTTGGGTTGATATTAATGAGCATAGAGCTAGAAAAATAGATTATTATGATCGTAAAGATAAGTTGTTAAAAACACTCATATTATCAGACTATAAACAATATTTAGGAAAGTTTTGGAATGCTCATAGCCTTAAAATGGTAAATCATAATACTAATAAAGAAACAGATATAGTAATTAGTGAGACAGTATTTCAAACGGGCTTGAAAGATTCAGATTTTAATCGCCAGACACTTAAACGTGCGCGTTAATGCATTTAATTGTTTTATCGTTTTTATTAACTTTAATACTTCCACTACTTAGCCATGCTGACCTAGATCCAGATTTTATGGAATATAAGGCTGAAATAACATTGGAAGCATGGCTTTTCCCTGAATCACCTCTTTATAATGGCCAAGAACACAATAATTACTCTATTGCTATTGAGCCTGAAATATATTCTGAATGGGCAGAGGGGAGTAATTTAGTATTTAGACCTTTTATTCGCTTAGATAGTGAAGATAGTAATAGGTCACATATAGATATAAGAGAAGGTATTTATTCATGGTATGGAGAAGACTGGGAATCGTCTATAGGAATAGGACAAGTATTTTGGGGTGTTACAGAATCAAGAAATTTAGTTGATGTTATAAATCAATTTGATGCAGTAGATGATCCTACATTTAGAACAAAGTTAGGTCAGCCACTAATAAATGCAACATTAATAAGAGATACTGGTTATTATGAATTTTTTATATTGCCTTATTTTCGTGAAAGAACATCTCCTGGAAGAAAAGGTCGTTTAAGGCAAGATCCTGAATTCTCAAAGGGAACTACGAAGTTTGAAGGTGGAAGTCAATGGACGCCGGAGTTAGCTTTAAGATGGTCAAATAGTATTGGTAACTATGATGTTTCTGCGCATAGCTTCTTAGGATATGCAAGAGCTCCTTCCATTGATGTTCAAATAGTTGGGGGGCAGCTAAAATATGAACCTAATTATCAAAGAGTAAGACAAATTGGAGGAACTCTTCAAAAAGCCTCAGGAGCAACTATCTATAAACTAGAATGGTTAGCTAAGGATGGCCAAAAAGACATAAATTTTAGAAGAGGTGGTTATTTTGCAACGGTTTTAGGTTTTGAACATACTTTATATAGTTCTATTGGAGATAATGGTGATCTAGGTTTTTTAATGGAATATAATTTTGATAGTAGACACGCTCGATCAACTGATACTATGCAAGATGATATATTTGTGGCTGCTCGATTAACCCTTAATGATTCTAAAAATACAGAAATGTTATTTGCTTCTATTTTAGACTTAGATGGTGACGGTCAAATTTATCAATTAGATTTTGGAAGGCGTATAAATGATTCTCTTACTTTTGGAGTTCAAGGTGCAATTTATCAAAATGGTAGGCTTGGATCTAACTTATATATTTTACGGCAGGATAGCTGGTTAGAAATTAATTTTAAACAATATTTTTAATGAGTATTATAATGTAAGGTTGATTATTTTTTTTCTATAAATATACTCACTTTTTATATAATATATTTATTAGAAAGATTTTTATGGCAGTTTCTAAAAACAATAAAAATATTACTATAGAGACCTATACATTAAGTGAAAATGATCCATTTATGTGTAAAGATCAGTTGACCTATTTTAGGTTAAAACTAGAAAAATGGCGATCTGAGGTAATGATAGATGCAGAAAAGACGCGTCAAACTTTACAAAAAAACAACACACCTGAAGCTGATGTTGCCGATAGAGCTTCCACTGAAACAGAAAGATCTTTAGAATTGCGGACTAGAGATAGGCAAAGAAAGTTACTTGCAAAAATAAATGGTTCTTTAGCAAGAATTAAAGAAGGCTCATATGGTTACTGTATTGAGACAGGAGAACCTATAGGGTTGAAAAGGCTAGATGCTAGACCAATAGCATTATTATCCATACAAGCACAAGAACGTCATGAAAAGCATGAGCGTTCTCACCGCGATGATTAAATAAGAACAAAATAAGAACAAATATATTGACAGCTTAACTAATTACATGTTTTATATAAAGAACAAAACATGATCATTGTATATAAGGTGTAAAAAATAAAAATATTTATTTATAAATTATTATTAATAGCCTAAAAGATTAGGAAGGTCTAAAATGACAGCTAAAGAAAAAAAACCTGAATTAAGGATAGTAGATATGGAAGATAAAGAAAAAGGTAAAGCATTAGAAGCAGCATTATCACAAATTGAAAGAGCCTATGGCAAGGGTTCAATAATGAAATTAGGTGAGGGGTCTGTTACTCAAATAGAATCTATCTCTACTGGTTCATTAGGATTAGATATTGCTTTAGGTATAGGTGGCTTACCTAGAGGAAGAGTGGTGGAAATATACGGACCCGAGAGCTCAGGTAAAACTACTTTAACTCTGCATGCTATTGCAGAGAGTCAAAAAGAAGGTGGTGTTTGTGCATTTATAGATGCTGAGCATGCGCTAGACCCTGTTTATGCAGGTAAATTAGGAGTTAATGTTGAAAACTTATTAATTAGTCAGCCAGATGCAGGCGAACAGGCATTAGAAATAGCTGATACTTTGGTAAGGTCTGGTGCAGTAGATTTAATAGTAATAGATTCTGTAGCTGCGTTGGTACCAAGAGCAGAATTAGAAGGTGAAATGGGTGATCACCATGTTGGCCTACAGGCACGTTTAATGAGTCAAGCTTTAAGAAAATTGACATCAACAATTGCTAAATCAAATACTACCATAATATTTATCAATCAAATAAGAATGAAAATAGGAGTTATGTTTGGAAGTCCTGAAACAACTTCGGGTGGAAATGCCTTAAAATTCTATTCTTCAGTTAGGTTAGATATAAGAAGAATAGGTCAAATAAAGGATAGAGATGAAGTTGTAGGAAATCAAACTAGAGTAAAAGTAGTTAAGAACAAAGTTGCGCCTCCATTTAAAGTAGTTGAATTTGATATTATGTATGGAAAAGGAATAAGTTATAATGGAGAATTAGTTGATTTAGGAGTAAAAGCTGAAATTATAGAAAAAGCTGGTTCTTGGTATTCATACAATGAGGAAAGAATAGGACAAGGTCGTGAAAATGTTAAACAATATTTAGGAGAGAATCCAGAAACAGCAAAAAAGATTGCATTAGAAATAAAAAAATCTTTAGGTCTGACAGAAGATATTGAAGAAAATGCGCCTGAAGAAGATAATGTAATAGAAAAAACTGCAAAAACCTCAGAATAAATATAGACTTATAATGTTATCCCTTTTAAAACAATCTATTAACAATGAAGAATAAAGTGTTAGGATAGTTTTAGGAGGGGTTAAATTGTCAAATTCTACAAAAGATATTAGAAGAGCTTTTATAGACTACTTTGTATCATCAGGTCACAAAGAGTTATCTTCTTCTCCTTTGTTACCTCAGGATGACCCCACATTATTGTTTACTAATGCTGGAATGGTTCAGTTTAAAAATATTTTTACTGGTAAAGAAAAAAGTAAATACAAAACAGCTACAACGTCACAAAAATGCTTAAGAGCAGGTGGAAAGCATAATGACTTAGAAAACGTCGGATATACAGCTAGACACCATACATTTTTTGAAATGTTAGGAAATTTTAGTTTTGGTAATTATTTTAAAGAATTAGCAATAGAGTATGCGTGGAATCTAGTAACTAAAGTTTATGGACTAGATGCAAAAAAATTATTAGTAACTGTTTATTCCGAAGATATAGAAGCCTATGTTCTGTGGAAAAAAATATCAGGTTTACCTGATAATAAAATTATAAAAATATCATCATCAGATAATTTTTGGTCTATGGGTGAAACAGGTCCATGCGGACCTTGTTCAGAAATTTTTTATGATCATGGTCCTAAAATAAGTGGAGGTATACCTGGAAGTGCTAATGAAGATGGAGATAGGTATATTGAAATATGGAATTTGGTATTCATGCAATATGAAATGCAAGCCAATGGTGATAGAGTTGATCTACCAAGACCTTCTATAGACACAGGAATGGGCTTAGAGAGAATGGCAGCGGTATTACAAGGAGTGCACAATAATTTTGAAATAGATTTATTCCAAAATATAATAAATACATCTGAAGAGTTTTCAGGAGTTGAAGCTAACAATGAAGACTTAATTTCACATAGAGTAATTGCAGATCATTTAAGAGCTTCTGCATTTCTAATTGCAGATGGGGTTTTACCTTCGAATGAAGGAAGGGGTTATGTATTAAGAAGAATTATGAGAAGAGCTATGAGGCATGTACATAAATTGGGTATTAAAGATCCACACATGTATAGATTAGTTAATAGCTTAGAAGATAATATGGGAGATGCATTTGGAGAGCTTTCTAGAGCTAAAGCATTGATCAAGAGTACGTTAAAGGATGAGGAAATTAAATTTAAGGAGACTTTAGAGCGGGGCTTAGGATTATTAGATCAATCAATTAATAAATTACATACTTCTGAAGCATTACCAGGAAATGTTGCCTTTAAACTTTATGATACATATGGATTTCCAATTGACCTAACAGCAGATATTTTAAGAGGAAAAAATATTAAGTTAGATTACAAAGGATTTGAGAGTAGTATGAATGAGCAAAAGAACAAAGCTCGTAAATCATGGAGTGGGTCTGGAGACAAAGCATCTGATGAAGTATGGTTAAAGCTTAAGGAGAGAGAAGGAAAAATAAATTTTGTAGGATATGAAGAAGAGAGTACAAAATCAATTGTAAAGAGCATTGTTGTAAATGGTAAAGAAGTAGAAGAGTTAGCTATAGGAGAAAAAGCAGAAGTGATAACTAGCAGTTCCCCATTTTATGCAGAATCAGGTGGACAGCAAGGAGATACTGGAGAATTAGATTGGCATAATGGTACTGCTATTGTTCAGGATACAAAAAAATATGAAAACTTAATAGTACATATTGTTAAAATAACTAAAGGCACTTTAAAAAATAATGATCATGTAAATTTATGTATTGATTCTGAAAGAAGAAATGCTTTAAGAGTGCATCATAGTGCAACACATTTATTGCATGAAGCTCTAAGACGTAACTTAGGAGATCATATAACACAAAAGGGAAGCCTTGTTTCACCAGATAAACTTAGATTTGATATCAGTCATAATAAAGCAATTAGTAGCTCTGATATAAGTTTAATAGAAGACGAAATTAATCATAAAATAAGAGAAAATTTTAATATAGAAACTACTGAAATGGATATTGAAAGTGCAAGAAGTTTGGGTGCTTTAGCATTATTTGGAGAAAAATATGGAGACAAAGTCAGAGTAGTAAAAATGGGAAGTCATTCTAAGAAATATTACTCAGTTGAATTATGCGGGGGCACACATGTAAATATGTCAGGAGATATAGGAGTATTTAAAATTCTATCAGAATCTGCTTTAGGTTCAGGCATAAGAAGAATTGAGGCGGTAGCCGGGGAAGCTGCTCTTACTGAATACCAAGAAGAAAACAAAATAATAAATGAATTAGCAACTGAATTAAAAACTTCAAAAGAAAATATAAAAGAAAGAATCAAATCTTTAATTCTAGACAAAAAACATTTAGAAAAAAAGATAATTGATTTAAATAAGAGAATAAATACTTCTAATAAACCTGAAGAGAAATCTACAAACAAGTTAGTAAATGGCATAAAAATAATTAATAAGGTGATTGAAACTCTTCCTCCTAAAGAAATTAAAGGATTAGTAGATGAATTTAAAAAAGA
>ERZ651776.1019-NODE-1019-length-35776-cov-4.761730_pt1 | contig 35776 bp, 36 predicted proteins | sample MGYA00514761_ERZ651776 | MGnify/ENA metagenome assembly ERZ651776
ACATAATTATATAGTATATTTTAATAATATCATAAAATAGAATCGTATTACAAAAATGTATTTAAGTAAACGAAATAAAAAAATTTTGAAATTTTCCCCCAAAATCCGTCAACAAGAGCGGCATTACCTAACAGGGGTGTGTGCGCTTATTGTCTATGTTATATGACTAAAGCTAAAAAGCAAATTTACACAACATGTCTAGATCACACAACGTTGTCCGCTCTGTTGCCGATCGAGAGTTTGTCCATGTCTATGTGTCAAGTAGCGTTTCACACATTGAATCCAATGATGGGAAGCTGGTTGGTAACAGTACATTATCATTGCCTGTAGGATCTGGGTCTATTTGAGAGAGGCACCATTGTGGCAAGCGAGGCCAAGTCGGTGCAAAAGTTGGAGAAACAAGTCGCTACTTTTAAGTTTCATCAACCATTTCTCGATCATTGTTGTCAAAGAGTTTCCTGAACTCGTCTGCCTCGCTTCTCATTTCTTCCTCTGACCGAGGTTTTCTTTCATCATCAGTAGCAATTTTCAATTTAGGTGCAGTAATGGTCTCTTCCCGAGGCGCCCATTTTTCCAGCTCGTTGTAAATGTCATCTCCCTGTATAGTGTTAGATGCAGTGCCTCGAGGGAGAATATGCACGTGAACGTGTGCAACACTCTGCCCTGCCTCTTTCCCATCTTGAATTGCTACATTGCAAGCACTTGCTCCGAATTTAGCCTCAATTTTACTCTCCACTAGGCGTACAGTTTGGAACAGATCATCGCACTCCTCTGTGGTGAGATCTTTCAGCCTGACAACAACCCGTTTTGGTATAACGAGCACATGCCCAGGCACAATGGGCTTAAGATTGACAAATGCTGCCGAGAGATTTGTCGTGTGGAAGATCTGGGACTGAGCAATCTCAAAATTGCCGAAACGTTGCATAATGTGCGAGAATGCCTTTGTGTTCAGAGAACTGTGAGAGGATAGAGCGAGCCAAAGAAGGGCGCGCTTCATGCACTTTTCCGGGAGTGTATTGGAGGTTTTAACTGCATTAAATGCTAACCTCATCCAAAACCAAGAGCCTTTGTTTTTTCTCCTCTCTTCTTTTTTGGACGTTATCAATCCAGCCTGTTTGAGAGCGTTTCAGATTCATTGCCGCAATCCTACGACGATAACCCGCATCTACCTCACTACTAGCCCCCTTGAACGCCTCAGAAAACCCCCGGTGGACGCGAAAATTCCCTCACCGTCAACCTCCGCGTTCTTTCTTTGCCCTCCTCCAATCCAGTGATCTCAAAATTTTGGATGAGTGGATTGACGAACTATGCATTGGACAAGCCCTCCGTGGCATTCAGCGGAGAGACAACCCAATTTGAGGATGCTTTGATGAAGCACGGTGTGATAACGAAGGAGCAGGCCTTACTGAACAAGGGTATGGATGCAGAGAGTGTTGCAAAAGTAATCGCAAAGGATAAGCTCGCCGAATGGGAGAGTTTGAATGGCGGAGAAGACAGCAGAATTGACTACCACCACCAGGGCACCAAGAAAGAATTGAATGCTGTGGATGACAGCCGTGAGGAGGACAGCAGTAGCGATGTGGATAGCGACGATGACCTTTTGAACGAAGTGGATTCCGAATTTTTAGACTCCTACAGGGCTCAGCGCCTCGGAGAATTGAAGGAAAAAAAAGAGCGGGAGAAATTCGGTTCGTTTGAGGAGATCAGCCGGGTGGACTGGGGGACTGAGGTGAATGATGCCTCTGCAAATGGGCAGTGGGTTGTGGTGGTCTTGACTGCGGGGGGGGTAGAGGAGAGCGCAATCGTCGAAGAGGAGATGAAGCTCGTTGCGGCGAAGTTTAGAGCGACGAAATTTGTGAAAATTAAGAGCACAAGCGCAATCGAAAACTGGCCTGATAGGTGAGAGTACATTTTTCAACAGCAGTGTGTTCTGTTGTTGGATCAATTTTGCTCTCCATAACAGCTCACTCACCACACAAAATTCTCCTCAACTCAAAAACGTAGCAATATGCCAGCGGTCTTCTGTTACCACGACGAAGAGATGCAGATCCAACTTATAGGCGCCAACGCTTTAGGCGGCCCTGGAACGAATGCTGGCCGTATAGAGTATCGCCTCTCCAAACGAAACATAATCGAGGGGAGTGAATTAGAAGCAGATCCCCCAAAATACGAGAAGCACACCAAGCATGTCAACGAATTGGACGATAAAAATAAGCACAGAGGAATGGCACAGATGTCTACATACGATATCAACGACGACGAAGAGACTTACTGAGTAGAGAGGTGAGAAAAAAAAGTGTGTAAATTGTTGTTGTTTCGAAGTTCGTCTTTATGGGTCCAAATGATTTTCAATAGACGGGGCTTAGAACACCCCGTCGTTTACACTACGATCAAATAGGAGGGAGCGACCGGGGAGGCCCAACTGCACCCAAAGACCTAAATCAAGAACCTGATGGGCCCTCAACGATCTTATTTTATTTGCTTGCTCTGTGCTGCTGTCAAACACTAACTGTTACAAACAACCCGTAGAAATTGAATAAAACGGAGGTTGCAACAACTATTTGCAAAACCACTCTATTCGCTTCGCTTCGATGTTTATTTCTCTTTATACTTTTTTATTCGCTTCGGTTTATTATTCACTGGGATTCTCGGCTCTGCAGCTCTCACACCCTTCGTCCTCCTTCACGGTGAAATCACTCTTCAGAAGGTCAGAGAGTTTTCCCCCTGAGAAATCAACAAGCGAACGCTCAACCTCGTTCTGATCGTTGACATTCATCACCCACATACCCGGTTTCCCTTCTCTATCCTCGCTGAATGACCCGTCCTCGAGAACGCTCCCTGGCTTCCCCTCAACAGAAAGGATCGTGTAATTCTCCCCATTGACCACGAAAGCTGCCCAATGGTCAAGACCAAAACCTCTCTCTCCGCTGTGACGCAACATCATGGCATCAAAGTCTTTTGCTCGCAATACTCCATTGGACTGAATCCGATCGTAGTGTGCGCACGCCAAGCCATCAAGAAATCCGAGGCAGCCCACACGGAGATAGCGCCAATTCTTCTTCTCACTCTCGTCCTTAGGGGCGCCCGAAGCCTCATCCTTGTTCGTGTCGTTGTCAGCCTTGGCGGCTTCCGCGAGCATGTAATCTTTGTACGTCTCAGTATCCCAGCTATCGCTATGACCACCTGTAAACCAGCAAATAAAACCAGCGCTTCCTCCGCAGAGAACTGTCTCATTACTTTCCTTGGCCACGCGCAAAAGCTCATCCAGACGAATCCTCCTCCAAACATCCATGGCAAACAGAGTATTCCCTCCCGAGATCACTATAATATCAGCCTGCTCAGTAATCAGCGCTTTCATGTAGTCGTAGTCTCTCTGCTCAGCCCCCTTCTCGGTCACACACAGGGGGACGATGGCACCTCCGGCCGCCTCAAGGAGCTTCGTCTGGTTATGCTTCGGCCCTGGAAGATCATAGGTAGCAGTGCCAATATAAACCACAGTGAAGGACTTCGACACTACCTTCTCAGCTGGGACCAGAGATAGAATGGCATCACAAACTTGCTGGTTTTGGAGCCCTTCACTACCACTTCCGACGCAAACTGCTTTCATGGTTAATTTATTACTCCCAACTAAATAATTCGCGATTAAATTTTTCACAACGTTTTGCAAAAAGAAAGATCCCTAATTTATTTCCAGCCTGCATTATGTTCTGGTTGCTGCGGCTTCTGCTCGTCATCCAACCCTTATCTCGCCGCTCCCTTTTTAGCCACTTGCTCCCTGCGTCTGTGCTTTTGCCCCCCACCACCTCCCCCCCCACCCCCCCAATAGCCATCTCCCGACTTGTCCTGCCGCTGACCTTCCAACCTTCTCTACAGGCCTACACTGCTTCCTTCTCCCTGTCCTCCTCCCCTTTCCGCGGGATAGTGGACACCGGATCCCCCTTTCTGTCCGTGCGCGCGGGATGCAGTCGAGTTTGGGATCCGCCCGGCGGCGCCTTCAACTTTGGTTGCTACAAGGGAGAGGGTGTTGTCGATCCGTCCCTTTCTGATACTGTGGAGCAGTTTGGGTCCAACAGTGGCCCTGTCTTCTGGAGACGCGCGCCTTTGGAGCTGTCCTCATCGTCATCCTCATCCTCATCCTCATCCTCATCGTCCTTCCCGGATGTGGCGTTCGGCGCGGTAGACTCGTCCCTCCTTTCCTCCTCCAACGGCGGCGGTGTGTTTTTCGGTCTGGTGAAAAGCGTCGCCCCGGGGATCCGCCCCTCTCTGCTTTCGGAGATCGGCGCCTCATCCTTCTGCCTCGACCTCCAGTCCCCCTCCCCCTCCTTGAGCATTTCGTTCTCTCCTCCTCCCCACCCTCCAGGCCCACCCCTTGAGTTCTTCGACCTTCGCCGCTACAATGCCCCCTGTTTCCACTACGCGGCGCGCGTCACTGAGCTGCTCCTCGACGGTGCCCCCGCCTCCCTCGACCGCCCTACTTACGCCATCTTAGACTCCGGGTGCTCGGGTCTGCTGCTGTCTGAGTCCATGTACCGTCCGAGGCTGGGGAGTCCCGCCGTTGTCCTGAGGACTCCCCGCTCGGCCGTCGTTACCTTCGCGAATGGCCTCACGCTCGTCGCCGGCGGTCGCAAGCGACCGCCGCTGATCGCGTTGCCTGTGCCCATACCTTGGTTCGGCAAACGGGGGCTGGACAGGCCGGAGACTGCGCCGGTGCATGTCATCAGCATGGGGTTGGCGTTCCTCAACGGGACGAGGATGGAGGTGAATGCCGACGACATGCTCGGCTGGATCACCGCTTGAGCGAGGGAGAGAATCAGACTTAGAAATGAAGTGGAGAAGAACAGCTCTGTTTCAAGCATAGAGCGAGATGCTCGGCCTGAGGCGATAAATAAAGCGTAGAAGGCAGCTCTGTTTCAAGCATACTCAATCAAGCATACTCAATCTACTTTATACCTTTATTACTATTATATTCTCTCCACAAGCCGTCACTGCTGCTCGCGTGCAACAAACACCTTTTCATAATCACTACTACTAAGCCTCAAAGGATGTGGATGCAGCAAGAATGAGCCGTTTGCGATATGAGAGAAAAAAGCAACGACGACGATTCTAACCTCATCGCGGTGGACGTACTTCCAAGGCGAAAGCGCGTGAAGCAGCGGGAAGCGATAAAAATACATATCCCCGACAACGTAATCGGTCTTTCCTTCCTCTTTGATGCATTTCTTGAAGACCTCATTTGATATTTTAGTATCAAGACAATCCTCCTGTTCATTATCGTATTTGAACCAGTCCAGACCCCCCCCCGAGCTTGGCAACGCGATGGGCAGCACACCCGCAATAAGCGGTCCATCGACGCTGACAACATCACCATTGGCCTGCTTCAGCCTTTCTGACACGACAAAATCCAGTCCCACCCAATCGACATGCTTTGTGAACACTTTCCCCTCGTAAAACTTATTTGAGTACTGTATTTGAAAACCAGGGTACCCTACAGCATTATTTCGGACAACTCGGTAACCTTCATCTGCGTGCAGTTTCTCGAAGGCCGACGCTATCTTCGAGAACAGTCCCATTTCATCCTCAAAGAGCTCCCTTATTCGCTCGGAGGTGACATCAGACAGACTACAATCGTTGTTGTCATCATTGATTGGAAAACCGCCAAACCTGAACTCCGGAAGAAAGTAATTCTCGCCGTATGGCATCCACTCTTTCTGATTTTCCATCACTGTTCGCGCGATATCAATACATTCACGCTCCTCAATCACATTCTCAACTGTTTTCACCCCATCAAAACCAGCTCCCATACCAACCTCGCGCACTGCATCTAACCACACCTTGCTAACCCCACTATTCACATCCAAAGCATTATCCAACAACCACTCGCAATTACTCGCAAACAACCGTTCAATCGCCATTGGAAACAACGAGACAAGGAAGACAAGGAGGGCAACCATATACCCTGACCCACCTCTCCTCATCGTCATCGTCACCGTCATCCAAAGAGCAAGGAGAAAAACGACGATTAGCGGCATCGCAATGACACTCTCGACATAACCGAGACCAGGCACGTAGATAAAGAGAGGGATTTGCAGGGAAGGGCGCAGAATATACATCGAGAAGCCTTGTTTCTCTTTCGGATATGATGGATCTTCAACTTCAATTCTATTCAGCAAGAATTGAACGCAACCTGAACTATGCAGTCGCCGATTGTTCTCCTTTTCTTCCAAATAGAAAAGAATTAGAATCCTAACCCTAACAGTACAGCGAACACTTTCCCTCTCTCCCCCGTTCCCGGAACTTTTGACTTGTTTTTTTCCTTGATTTCCCGTGTCGATTTTATTGATGAGTGGCAAGACTCCGATGGACTTAAACTTGTCGTCAACTATTGGCCCACAGAGTATAGATTGTGTCTTTTACTCTACCTCCTTTTTGCAATGTAGAAAAACTCGCCAACCCAGCAGCTTGTAAACTTTTCTGTTGTTCGTGTATTTTAGTTCTTATAAATGAAGTAGACGGACACTCCTGCTTTCACACTCGTATCTCGTATCATAATCTCGTAATCGTCATACATAAACAGTTCCTTTCAGAGAAGAAGCTTTACGATATCTTGGCATCCAAGAGAACTTGCCAATACTAAGGCTGGCTCTGAGTTTGGGACGAGTAGATCCGGACGTGCGCCAACTTCAAGTAGGAGCCTCACTTTGCTCTCGTGCTGACTCTTTATTGCCTTCAGCAATAGTGTCTCACCGTCAGGAAAGATTTTGTCAAAGTCAAAGGAAGCCGTCGTGTGAGACATGAGAAAGACCACCATCTCGCACGATGCTGGATTCGATGCGGCAAAGGCGATTGGTAGCGCGTCTTCGGTTCTCAGACTTGCGCCATTGCGAACAAGCAACAAAAGCATATCGAGGTCGCTATTTTGGACTGCATGAAGGAGGGCAGTCTCTATGACCTCCATGTCAACTCTACAGGCTTGAGAATCGTCGGACTTCTTTGCGAGAATCATGCCGACAATCTCAGTCTGTGAATTTTTCACCGCGGCTACGAAGGACTCGTTTAGGATGGTCTGTCGAGACTTTACGGGGGGACCAACGGCAGCCCTTCCCCTCTCTTTCTCTTTGAACCGGTTCGAAGTCTTTGCATTGAGTTTCAGGTTTGTGATGACCCCCGGCGCGCTCATAAGTTCATTCTCTTTCGCCATCTGCACGAGCTTTGACTTGTTCAGCTCTAGCTCGGCGCGCACCTTTTTGAGTTTATCCTCTGCTATTTGCAGCTCACTCTTAAGCCGAATCTCTGTAGTGGTCTGGAACTGAGACGGCTTCGTGCCAGGAGTTGTGCTGGGTGTGCGCATGACGCTATTAGTGCTTGACGTGCCTTTGGTGCACGGAGAAACAATTGAGCTCGTGCAGGATAGACCTGCCAGCGATTCGCTCATGTCGTGAACTTCGATTTCCCTAACTGGACAAAAAAGGGGAACGTATTCACCCTCGCTGTCACCCTCGCTGTCCGCGTCTTTGCTGTACGCATAGCTGAATACGCTTGTCGAGGAGCCCTCTGACACCTCGCTGGACGATGATGCATGGGTGACAAGACTTACACGCGTGCCTTCGCTGCTTTGTTCAGTCAGCGTCTTTTCATTTGGTGTCGAGGGTTGCAGAAGCTCGATTTTAAAGGCATTCGTGGCACAATCTGAGTTGCGCTTCTGGCGGAAGCGGTTGCCACGAGGTAAAGGTGATGAAGCGGAGACAATGGTGGGAGGTGCATTCTCCTTATCAGCAGCGCTCATGCTGTTGATATCTGTCTCAAGTGGGGTACTGAAATTCGATTTCAAGAATATAGGAGTGTGAAAGACTTGTTGGCTCTCGGGCAGCGAGGGAATGCTACGATAAATGAATTAATTGAAAGAGGAGTGAGTGAGTGAGCACTAGGCATGCTGGCAAAGTAAGTGCACGAGTGTGTAAGACGTACCTCATCGAAGTTGTCTTGCTATTGCTACTTTCCTCCATAGGGATTGGCGTAGCGGTATCCATTTTATTGCCGTGCCTAAAGTGCGGCGGAGTTGTTTGGACATCTGAGTTGTCGGCGGAAACAATTCTTGACAAAGTTTGGGAACGTTCCACGCCTTTTTTGCTCGAGGAATGAAGCAAGCGCCTTTTGTCGGGCGGTTCCTCAAATCGGGAAGGCGTAAGTGCACGAGTTGTGGAAAGCACCGGCAGATCTGGGGTGCTAGGAGTTGTGAGACCTGTCTTCATGACCGACTGAGTGTACGGGGTGTTTTGAAATGAAATTAATCAACTTAAACAACTGTTATTTCCCCTTTCGATTTATAGTAAGATTAGAAAGCTTGAGAAGATAATTTTAATAATTGGAAGTATATTTTTGTGCGTATTGTAATAACTTTAGAATAATTCACCATCGCCGTCATCCACAAAACATAATGGAACCCTCATTTATCAACAAATTCATATGATACTTCGTGAATGAGCTCCTAAGAAGACGTAATCCTCTTCCGTGTCGTGAAATGTATTCTCGACTGTTGGCACATCAGTTTTTTTTCGGTGTATTCCCCTTGTTGTTGCATGGTTGGGTTCCTTTTGCGAGCCTAAAAAGTGCCCCTGCCTCCGATCTCACGTTTCACCTCCCGTCTTGTTCGGAAGACTTGCTTTCTTTGTCAAAGTTAACGGTGGAAACTTTTGGTGCGCAGGTATCAATGAGTGAGGGTGCTTTTTCGGGAATTCGATTTGCTGAGCCTTTGGCCCAAAAGGGGTTGAGCCTTTGGAATGCATACACCAACGGCTACGCTGAACTCGATGTATTTGCTGGGTTTAAGAGTCGCGTTGGACAAGAGAGACTAAACTCTCCATATACAGGGTTAGATTCAGACAAGAGCGGAATGCACGTGGAGGCAAACAGTAGTTTGCTGATTTCAGTTCTGAAAGGAAGAAACGTCCCTGTTGCTATGGTTGAACTTCGGTTACAAGAGTGCGATGGGAAGATTCCCTTCACACAGCCCGCTATCGATCGATTGGAGCGGTTCGTTGCTGCAACACTGCGTAAAAAAGAAGAGTTTCCAGTCCGGCCGTATCTCTCGAATCTCTGTGTGGCGGAAGCCTATCGACGGAAAGGGCTTGGATTAGTTCTCTGTCAAGTGTGCGAGGACGGTGAGTATTGAATTGAACATTTTGACGTGTTTCTTGATCTAATTTCTAACAGTCCACAACGCTCCTTTCTCCTGATTGCTGATTGAAATAATATACCCCCCCCCAGTGGCGAAAACCTCGTGGGGGTATGATGAAATTTACCTCCACGTTGTGGAAGACGACGATGAAGATCTCGCGGCCCTAAAATTGTATCAGGACCGCCTGAATTACACCCGTCTCGCCCAGGAAAGGAAATTCACGCCCGGATGGGAAGGAGGCGCGAGCAGAATTGGTTACTATAAAAAAAACCTGGTGCAAAAGTAGGGGCGCCCATTTTAATTTAACCAACGTTAACACCTCTTCTGTTCAGGAAGCCCGGGCAGAGGGGGGCAGTCTCTCAATTCAATCCAATCCTATCCAATCCTATCCAATCCTATCCAATCCTATCCAACAATCAAATTTCACTTTCCTCAATTTTTAGTTTGACCCGAACTTCTCAACCTGCTCCAAGAACCTGTTGGCGTCTTGTTGCACCTTCTTCCTCCTATAGAACTGGCAGGAACATCCATCTCCCGTGCACATAATGTCATTGAAATTATTGGAATGGATTCTTTGGCAAGAGCTCCACAGGCTACTGAATTCTCGCTCCGCACCGTTGAGTTGGTTAAGTCTGTTTAAGTAGAACAAGGCCTCTTTTGGGATGCAGTTCTTGCACAGGTTGCCCTCCTTGGTCCCAATCAAGACTTTGCAGCCCATGCAGGCGTTTTTCTTCACGGCAAACATCATCATGCTTCCCTTTGTAGCCTTGGGCGTGGCAATGTAAATCTTCCGTGTGTGGTCCCCTGACAAAAGCTCGCCTTGAACGTTGTCGATAATGGGTTCGAATATGCGAGTGAGAGGCTTCTCGAGCTGGTTAGTTAGATACCATTTACTGTCGATTGGGATGCTGTTCTCCAGGACATAAATGGGGTCTTCGCCGCGGTCGTACGCAGGAGCACCCTTGATCCCCTGCGTCATGACGTAAGGCACACGGTCTCCCATTTGCGGGGCCGATCCGGCATCGCGTTTCTTCATCCTTGCAGCGAGCTCGACGTGAGCGGCCTTCATTTTGTAATCTTCCTTCTTTCCACCTATTCCGAGCGCGTACTCTGCGCCCTTGTTAAGGGACTTGGTGATGACCAGCCTCGAGATGTCCATCTTGTTCTGCAGCAAGTCCGAAATCTGTTTTTTGACGTAGTGCTTGGCGCCCTCCACGTTCTTGCCGATCAGAATCTTATTGAGCGAAGTCTGGATCACATCTCGGACAAGCTGGCAGTTATCACGACGCACAGTCTCCAGTCCCTTTGTGTCCATATAGTCGTACTTTTCCATGTTGGTCCACATCAACCCGGCGTACCGCTTCTTGTTCATGAGCAGGTATGGGTAGTACACTTTTTCGAACTCAAGCAGAATGGGGTGAGGAAACAGCGCCGAGCACTTCTCTGCTGCATCCTCGCTCAGCTTAAATACCTTCTCCATCTCCATGTCGCCAAACTTCACCATTACAGAGTCGGTATCGCCGTAAACAACGACCGCGTCGTGTTCGTACCCGTTGTCCTTGGTGTAGTGGTCCTCAACAAATTCCTTGGTTTTTTCCAGCAAATATCGACCGTACTTGGTCACGCTACTTGCGATGGGCAAACAAGGGAGCTGTCCTACCGTGGCACCGGTAAAACCGTACACTGAGTTGGCGGATATCTTCAACGCGAGCTGGCGACCGTTCTGCACCGCTCGCTCAAAAGCGTTTGGCGCGTTCTTCATGTCTTTCTTCGCCTGCTTTCGGCTCGCCAACAGTTCCGCGAGAATCTGAGGCAGAATCCCCTTCTTCTTCTCCGCCTTGACGAATAGGCCATTGTCGTTCCGGTGGTAGTCTTCCTCCTTCATACCCTTGGCCTCGCTTTCCGTGATCAAAGTTGAGTAGCAAAGGTTGTACGCCTGCATGATGGAGGGGTAGAGGGACGCAAAGTCAAGGGTCGAAATTGGGACCTGGTAATATTTTTTGATCGGGTCAAGCACAGTCGCTCCCTCGTAAGCTACTCCGTCGCCTCCGGATGGGCCCCTCTTAAGATCAGGGACAGTGAGCTTTTCCTTCCGGCACTTTCGTAAAAGCATACTAAATACCTTGATCTGCTGACCGCGGGAGATGAGGAAAGACACGGGCACGCCGGTGACGCGGGCCATCTCGATGTAGTTGATCAGCACACTCAACTTGTCCATGAGCTGCTGAGGCAAGAGGGCGTCTTTCACGCAGTACACGGCGAGGCGGTGCCGGGTCTCGTCACTACCATTCTGAAGGTCAGAGATGATGGAGTGGTGTACATCCTCCTTCTGAGCTCCAAGATACTCTGCACAAACGGAATTCAGAGAGTAGCTGCTTAGTTTGTGGTTGCGCTGCATGTACGGGAGCATGTCGAAAATTACGCGGCCGTCAATCGTGGTATCGATGTTGTTGCGCTTGCCGTACGCGGCAGACTCAAATTTGGACTCCTTCATCTTCGCAGGCTGTCCCTTGACGCGTCCCCAGAGCTTGAAAGACGCCATATTCGTCCTCTTCATCTTTGTGAGAGCTTCGGCGCGGTCCAGTAGATAAGGAATGTCGAAATTCTGGACGTTGTACCCGGTGATGATATCAACGTCAACAGCCTGCAAGAAATTCTGCCATTTCATCAGCATTTGCTCCTCCTTGTCGCTGCATATGACCTGCGTTCCGACAATGGGGAGACAACCCTTAAGCGTGAATACATTCTTTACGACGGGCTCCTTCGTCCCGTAGACGCTGACACAGTTGGCTATCTGGATGACAGGGTCCTTCTCCGCCTCGGGAAAGTAACCCTTTCTCCCTTGGCACTCAATGTCAAAGGACAATACGCGCAGGGGAGCAATCTTGTTCCATTCCCCGACACTGGCGTGGGACTCCAGCTGGTTGTAGGCAATGTCAATCTCAAGCTGGCAGTGTGTCTTCTTGTCGCGCTCCGATCGGATGCTGTAGGATCCGGCCGATGCAGTCAGCCAGCCCGCGCCGTTGATGTCCATGTCAATCATGTAGCGGAGAACAAAAGGGACGTTGGTTTCAAAAGCTTGGCAAGAGCTGTTTCCGCAGCCCGGCAAAGGGATTCCGTCGCTCATCATACGCTTCAGGGGCGGAATGAACGTAGGAACGCTCACAAAAATCTTGAAAAAACGCTTGAATTGGCTGTTGAAGCCGAGGATTGACTGACGATCCGTGATCACTTCGATGCCATTACAGCAGACAGGGAAGTCCCGCCCACCTCTTGCCATGCCCTTCAGTCGTTCGTTCACTATTTGCCGCACCTTTGCTTTATTCTCGTCAGTATTCTCGAATTCATCGGGGACAGCGAATAGGCCGTAGGGCGTAAAGCCGTGTACGTAAGTGCAGATGCTCCAACCTTCCTGCTCCCCCGATTTTTTAGATTCAAAAATTCAATTTTTCAGATCAGAGATAAAAAAAAAGTGTTAATATCAAGAATGCAAGCCATCCATTAGGTGAAAAAAAAACCACTGACAACAACAATGTAAATAAACGGCAATACACACACTTACCTCCGTACAGCCATACACTCGAATAATCGGAACGGGACCAACTTGAGAACCAGGGACAGGTTCGTCAGGTTTAGGATTCTTAGTCAAGGGTGGACCTTGCGTCATGTCAATATCCAGCCACTGAAAGCTAACTCTGCGAGACTGAGGGGTAAAAGATGGGCAGTCAGGCCTCGCCCAGCGCTGTCGTACTTTCGCGAGCTCCTCTTTCAACTCCTCGTCAACAGTTTCTTCAATGGTACCCCCCTCTCCAGCCATCTCATCCTCTTCATCCCAGTCTGGCTCAAGCTGCTCAGATCGTTGAGATGGCTGCGACGATTGTGACGGTTGCGTCGACTGACTTGTGCTGCCCTGAGAAGATGCTGGCTTCCGATTTGCATACGGGTTCGTTTTCTTTCCGCTTCCACTCCCAGTGTTTGCATAAGGATTGCCCATTCCGCCCCGAATTCGAGAAGGTACATCAACATCAACAGGCGCATCGAGTGGGCGCTTGCGGGACCCTAGACACGAATCAATGTCCATTTATTCCTCTCGAGAAGATGAAGGGGGGGGGGGGGGGGACAGAAGATGAAGTGCGCCCTTTTTTTGGGAAGCGGTACTTGTAAATTGCGACGATCAAATCTATTTTAAGCCCCTTTCGACGGCGAGGAAATATCTCTTGTGAAGTATAGCGACCAAAAAGAGCCTAGAAAATATACGGAAACAAAGGAACGGACATGTAGAAATTTTGCCGCCGGTCCAAAATCATATTCTCCAAATTTTCACTCACATACGGCTTATCTTTGTTTTTCATTGCGAATCCCTGTACACTGAACAGTTTTTGGTTCATTTTTGTATATATAAAATATTTAAGGCGCCATGCTGTGGCTGGACAAGCACCGTCCGAAATCTCTGAAAGAGCTGTCTTACCATGATGTCCTGACTGGCCGACTACATTCCCTTGCGGGCAGCGACTCCCTTCCTCACCTTCTTTTTTATGGGCCTCCGGGAAGCGGCAAAAAAACCCGCATCACGACGTTTCTCTCTTCCCTCTATGGCCCACAGAGCAACAAGATGAAACTGGAGCAAAGATCATTCAAGACACCGAGCAAAAAGGAGATCGAGGTAAACATGATCAGCTCCTCCGTCCACATCGAGATCAACCCCGGTGAATGCGGCATGAATGACCGATACGTGATTCAAGAAGTAATCAAGGAGATAGCTGCTTCTGGGCCTATATTCCAGGGGGCGGCAGGAAACAACCACAAGGCATTTAAAGTGGTTGTGATCATGGAAGTTGACCGCCTATCCAAACAGGCCCAAGCAGCCCTCCGAAGGACGATGGAGAAATACTCAAGCAGCTGCCGCCTGATTCTGTGCGCCACAAATCAATCCAAGGTCATAGACCCCATCAGGTCACGTTGCCTTGGAGTCCGTGTCCCCTCTCCCTCAGTTGACGATGTGGCAAGCGTGCTTCGTGACGTTACCGCGAGGGAAAGGGTGCAGGTGCCCGAGGAGGTTTTGGGCATGTGCGCCAAGGGTTGCGGGAGGAACATGAGGCGGGCTCTGCTGATGCTGGAGGCTTGGAGGGTGCAGAGCAATGGTGGGCAGACTACAGGCGGTGAGGCAATAGTGATGAAAACTGATTGGGAGCAGTACATCGCCTCTTTGGCCAAAGATATTGTCAACGAGCAGAGTCCGGCCAAGCTTCTAGTCGCGAGGGAAAAACTCTACGAGCTTCTCACAAATTGTATCCCACCTGATGTCATCCTGCGAACGCTGACAATGGAACTCACTTCAAATCTCGATGACAGCCTCAAGGCAGAGGTTATAGGGTGGGCCGCTCACTACGATCACCGCCTTTGCCAAGGATCCAAGGACATATTCCACCTTGAGGCTTTTGTTGCCAAATTCATGCAGATCTACAAAAATTATCTCACAGCTTTGTTCGGCTGAAGTTGAAATGATAGCACGGCAAGAAGTACTCCTGGTAACCACCGAAATAATAAGAGAAAAAAAATGCAATAGGAACCAAATTTGTGTGATGTGTCGAGGGCAATCTATAATTTCGTTTTTTTTTAAATAGTGTTATCTCTCGGTTTACATATCATTTTAGAGTACGTTCATGGAAGTAACCTCTACACTCTGGATATCATCCTCCATAGCCTCGAGCTTCTCCACAATGTCATCAGAACTACTGGTGGCTCCCATGACGAAGGACATGACAAGCTTCTTGATTCCGTATGCGACTTCCACCTGGTGGCAAATTTCTCCCCACTTGACGGGAGCTTTTTCATCATTGACAGTGGTGATGATCCTGTCGAAAAGTTCCTTAAGGTCCTGGTCAGTGGACCAGGGCTTGACCTCAAGACCGACAAGGGTGCGCTGCTTGGCCTCCTTGATCTTGGTGCGCTCCTCGGCCTCCTTCTTCAGGCGGGCAATCATCTCGGCGCGGCTCTCCTTGGGCTCGTCATCCTCATCACTGTCATCCCCGAAGACATCAAAGTCCTCATCATCGGAGTCCTCCTTCTTGGCCTTCTTCTTGTCGGCCTTCTTGGCGGGGGCAGCCTTCTTAGCGGCGGGGGCGGCCTTGGCGGGGGCGGCGGCAGCGGGGGCAGAGAGCCCACGCACACCCTGAAGGGCTGCAATGTGGATGTACCAGCGGTAGGCGTGGGGGTGCTTCTTAGCGTCGGGGCAGGATCCGAAAGCAGCGAAGGACTCAGTGTCAGAGGCACTGAACATCCAGCCCTCGACATAGGATTTGGTGGACATGTTGCCATTGAAAGCGGCCTTGCCCTTGTCGGTGGAGAGGTCAAACTTAGGAGCCTGAGTTTGTGGGAATTACGATTGTTAGCGGAATTTTGAACGATGATCAAGCTTATTAGTATACTAGGGAGGTATAGATCCAGTATTTACTCACCATTTTTGATATTGAGTGTGTATGGGGATTTGGTTATTTATCGAGGGCAAACGTGAGGTGGAGAGGGGCCATTCGTTCAATATTTTATGGAATGGTTGAATAATTCGCTCTACCGGCCTATTCAAAGCTGCATTTCACAGAGAGAGAGTGTACGTTGCTCGCCTTGTTTTGCACAAGACACATCCTGACTCCTGACTTCAAGAGGAAGAGCCACCGACATTGGGAGGGTAGGAAGTGAGTAAGCATTGATCGTACCCTTCAAAGACCTTCGTCTCAAGGATGCAATCATCGTTGATCCTTCTTTGTTGCCTCGGAGTGACGATGACGAAGAGTTTCAACATCGTGAGCACGAGTCTCAACCACAAGCACAGCCTGTCGAAGTGTTATAAGCTCTCTAATAGTCCTTCCCGTCTTGGAGAGTCTCCACCAGGAGTTGGAGGGCCTCCACCAGGAGTTGGAGGGCCTCCACCAGGAGTTGGAGGACCTCCACCAGGAGTTGGAGGACCTCCACCAGGAGTTGGAGGACCTCCTCGTGGCGGCCCACCTCGTGGCGGCCCACCTCGTGGCGGCCCACCTCGTGGCGGCCCACCTCGTGGCGGCCCACCAGGCGCATCAACAATATCTTCTCCCCTCTTTGAATCAACAGTCAATACAATTTTTACTCTACTCTACACCTTCTCCCCAGACATGAGTGTTGATGAATCATCAAAAAACCTTCGTGTGCTTTGGACACGAGCTATCCTCAACAGCTGGGGCGACATCGATGACAATATAGCGGAGACTTTCCTCCCCCCGACGACTCGCTTTGTCGTTACGAATCCTTTCTTCGCCGAACTTTTGAAGCCGATAGTCATGCCGAAGCTGTCGTGGATCATCAAGCGGACCAAATTCATCGACACTGCCCTGGACACGTTCTCGGGAAGGTTTGGTGACGTCCCGGCTAACGTCGTCGTGATCGGGTCTGGTTATGATACTCGCTCGATAAGATACGCGCGCGGCCGGGGCGGCGGCGAGAAATTGAACTTCTATGAGGTAGATCTTCCCTCAATCATTGCTTGCAAGAAGAAGCTTTTTGATGTGAGCGGCGTTGATAGGGATCTTCTGCCGACGACTGTAGGTCTCGATCTGGATGACTTCGCAGGCGAAGGGGATAGTTTCATCGAATGTCTAGTAAATAAACATGCCTTCGACGAGGAACTTCCGACTCTCTTCATCTTTGAGGCCGTGCTCTTCTATCTCTCCCCTCCTGCCATCAACAACCTTCTGTCGAGTGTCCTGAAAAGCGGGATGGGAAAAAGCGAGTTTGTACTCACAGACAGTCTACGGCCGAACATTAATCCAGGACCATCGAGTAGTAGAGAGAACGTTGCCAGTTATTTTTCTGGGTTCGGGAAGGAGCTAGTTGAGCACGAAATGATTTGGGGAGGGGCTGTGCACCTCTGTAAAGTGAAGTAGTAGTGGGTCGTCGCATTGGACGGTAGACAAGTTAATCTACGAAAATGAGAATACTAGTTGTTGCGCGAGCGGTTGTAGCCCCAACTACTTCGTTTTATAGTTAGTTACTTTCACTACCTTCACTTTCGAGACTGTCAGCCCTCGAAAGCACAAAGATGTCAATTTTCTTTTCCCCTAGCTTTTCTGCCCAAAAATCTTTATGTATAAATTTCTCATCCAACATCCTCACACTCCACCCTTTCCTCTTGAGTCGCTCAAAAAATGCACCCTCCCTGGCATCGCGTTTTACTCTCGCTATCACAACGATCAGAGGCTTCAGTTCGTTGATGGTTTTCTGCAGGTCAGAAAAGTATTGCATATACGGACAGGCAATTATATCTGACCCAATTATGACCTCTAGAGGACGACCGCCCAAGGCATCAACGATGTTCGAAGTAGAAGATCCCCAGAGAAATCGCTGAACATTCACAGACGTCAAAGGGTTCAGGGAATCCTGTCGCAGGTGATCGTGAGGTGGCAATGGTCAGAAGAATGTCAGTGAAAGAGAGCGAATGCAGTCCTCCGAGTGCATCCAAAACCAACTTTTCAACGCACCTTATTTTTCTTCAAGTTTTCAACAGTGAGCACAACGCTCCCTTCGTCGCCGTCCGTGATGATGACATTTCCCCAGCTGTGACTCTGGCAGGCGAGGCTAAGACCGACCAGGCCAGGTCCGCAGCCAAGCTCCAATACCGACAAATTCTCGGTCGTTGTTATACCAGTCCCGCGAAACATCTCTCTGAGAAAGGTCAGGTCGCTTAGGGCTAGTGCCAGGCAAACGGCAGAGTCATACACGGCTGCGCCAAAGCCTAAGCCTCTGTCGGTTCCTCCCTTCCCATCCCTCTTCATACGCTGAGAAAGCGTGAGAAATTTGTCATGCGGAGGTGGAAGAGCGAGCGAGTAGGTCGGCTGTGCCAACGTATCGTATGGTTTCGCTGTGTGCGAGAATTTGACGATTGAAGTCGAAGGAGATGCAGGAGTTGCTGCTTCTGTTGATGCTGTTGCCGATAGCACTGAAGTCGAAGGAGATGCAGGAGTTGCTGCTCCTGTTGATGCCGTTGCCGATAGCAATGCAGTCTCGTTCGCATACTCCTCTACGATATCATCAAAAGTCCGTCGCTCGACGACTACCTCATAGCTGCAGTCACCCTCTACGCATATCACCGCGGTGTAGCCATTCTCGACACAAATGGTAGAGAAGGAAAAGCCAGAAAACTCGATGCCGCCTTCTTCCAGAAACTTTAAGCTCTCCCCAGAAACATTTCCAACGATTCCATGACCGATACACTTCCCCAGAGACTCACGACCGGCCCATGCAAGAGAAAACCTGGAGAGGAGAGCATCTTCACAGGCGGTGTCTTCAGCAAGCTCAAGTCTACTTTCATTTTCATGGCCAACAATGTAATTAAACTCATCCACTGTGAAATTTTGGCGGAACAGATCCAACGTCTGCAGCAAAGATTCGCCTTCTCGGATAGCAGGTGGTCGATAAGACCTTTTCACGATATCTACCCCCAACCGCCCCAGCTTTTTGTTGTCTCTATTGTCATCCCCTCCTCTCTCACGATGATCACTGTAGCTCACACAACAAAGCACGCCGCCGAAGTTACGAACGAAGTCATGCGATACATTGAATAGCCCCACCGGTTTTCCGCCGAGCTCCTCAATATCGCCGGGAGTCCAACCATGGGAGACCTTCGTGCAAAATGAAGCGACTGCCTGCACAAAATTAACAGATGGCCTGGCCGGGAGGTACCCTTCAATCGGTGGCGGTAGAGATGATACACTCGGGAGAGAGGGAGGGTAGTCGGGAGGTAGGGGAACGACAGTCAATGTCAGCTTCCTGCTGGCCATGTCAGTGGGGGCTTTAGGTGTGTGGGTGAAGAAAGTCCATCAAGAAGGTGGCTTCTGTCGTGAAATGCTTTGCTTCGGCGGGATCCAACTGCCCATAAGGCTATCTGACTGGACACAAGCCGGGTCCAAAGGGGGTCGAAGAAAAATTACTTTGAATAACCCGACCTTTACTGGCCTGAAATTCTCCTCCGTCAATCTTCCTGACCAAGTATCCTTTCGCCTGTTTCCCACTCTTTCGATCGTAAAAAGCACTGCTTTCCTCAAGATCATTTACAAAAACCCAACAGTGACCAGGATAATACCCTAGCCTGTCAAAGAAGCGCTCTAAATCTCCTCATCCAACACCACCAAAACTCTCATCCAAGACATGAGCAAGCAGATCAGCAAAATTCTGGGAAACCTGTCTATTGGAAGCGCTGCCGCAGCGTTGGGGATTGTAACCGTCAACACATGTATGTATAACGTCGACGCTGGGCACAGGGGCTTACTTTTTGACAATCTCCGAGGCGGTATTATGGCTGATGTCAAGGGTGAGGGGACGCATCTCATCATCCCAATTATCCAGCGGCCGATCGTCATCGACGTTCGCACTCAAGCCCGTGAAATACCTTCCGTGACAGGGACGAAAGATCTGCAAATTGTGAACATCAAGGTTCGTGTCCTGTGGAGGCCACAATCTGATAAGGTGAGTGAGAGTGAAGGCAAAAGGCAGGCCTACTTATAGAGTCAAGTGGATAAGTCGAAGGTGGACAACTCGAAAATGGAAAACTTGAGTGAGGTTGATGAAACTGTTCGATGCTAACACGCCACCATCGTTGCGTAGCTTCCAACGATTTACAAGAATTTGGGTCTTGATTTTGATGATCGTGTTCTTCCGTCCATCGGAAACGAGGTGTTGAAGGCGGTTGTCGCCCAGTACAACGCCGAGGAGTTGTTGAGCAAGCGCCAGGAGGTATCAAACGAGATTCGTAAGGAGCTCATCCAGCGAGCGAACCATTTCAACCTGACACTAGACGATGTTGCCATCACTCACCTGAGTTTTGGACCGGAGTACATGAGGGCTGTTGAGAGCAAACAAGTCGCACAGCAGGATGCGGAGCGCCAAGTGTTCATCTTGCAGAAGGCAGAGCAAGAGAAGATCGCCACTGTCATCAGGGCTGAGGGGCAGGCTAAAGCCGCTGAATTGACCAATGCAGCAATGGAGGGGAGTGGGAAAGGAATTATCGAGGTCAGGAGAATTGACGCTGCCAAAACAATTGCTGAAAAGCTTGCGAGGAATAGGAACGTCACGTACCTTCCCTCAGGAGGAGCTGGGGGTGCGAACATGTTGATTGGGATCGACAGCAAGTGAGAATTTGTAAAATGAAGAAATGATTTTGTGTGGTGCGGAATTTTGTCTGTTGTTTTTTGTTGTTTTTTGTTGTGATATATACATGCCTTCCCTCTCCTGCTATGCTTCCTCTCTTCTCTCTGTGATTGCATTGGTTGCCGTGATTGCAATGCTTGCTGTGCGTGCATTGGTTGCTGTGTAGATGAACACTGTTCTGTTCTGTTCTCCAACCCTTAGCTAGCCCAAATATGCGGAAAACGAAGAACTTTCTCCCTCTCCCAGGTAGCTGCTTGCGCGGCACGATTTTCCTCCACTTGGTACTTCCACAGGAGAGACTTATTCCAACGAGACAATTTTGTGTTAGAGAGTGAGCAATAAGTGTGTTGTTGTGAGAACGCAAATCACCCCATCGATGTCACTGTCACCCACCTCATTTGCAGCCAAATCACGACCGAGATCGAAATTTATTAGACTAATCCACCACTGCTGGTTCATAACTTCTTCCTCGGCTGCCCAACTGCTCCGCTTCGCAGCATCATTCGTTTCCTTAGCCTCATCGGCCTTCCCTTGCTTCTTCTGGCAGTATTCAGCGAGTTTTAAAAGCTGAATGGCCTCAGGGCTGGCACCACCGTAACGCTTGTCCCTCACCCTCAGGGCATGAAGCTCATTGAAGATGATCTCCGCGTCAAGGTACTGGGAATTCATGACCAGTAGTCCGGCCTTCGCGAACTTAGCCGTAATTATCGACTCGTCTACAGACTTAATCTTTGCATTCGAGGATAGCTTAGATAAATAACCCGCCGGTGTGTTATCCTTTTGAGATCTTCTTTTTTCTCTTTCAATTATGGCATCATCAGCTACGTTGAGTAAGTCAGAGATAGCAGCTTTGTTGAGGTCAATCAATAAGTCGAACGCGCCAGTAATACTGTCAGTACGGAATTCGCGCGCATTATTTTGGTGCCGATGCACTCCCTCCATGCCTCTTAGGACTTGAAACATACACTTGATGTGGATTTGAATCTCGGCTATGTGACCATTCACGAGCAAGTTGACAGTTATGTGGCGATAGCCACCGGGAATTTTGCGCTTTTTCAATTTGTCGAGCTCTAATCGAACGAGACGCGCCTCGTACTTGGAGCTAATGATTTCAACGCAGGCTATGGCGGCAGCAAGGTCCGGGACCACCAGCATAAGACGGACAAAATCAGTGATTTTGAACGGATCACCGCCATATTTGATGACAGCTTTTTGATGCGCGCGCTCCTCAGTCTTTACAGGACCCATCCAAACACAATTAGACAGTCGAAGGATCGAGACGACTTTCTCTGCAATTTCCAACAGCTCCGTTGTGGCGAGCCTAGCGTCAACCAAGAGTCGCTTGATGGCCGATCGAAGTAACCCATCATGCTCCACAGAATACTCGCCTTTTCGGAGAACAGCATAGTCGTCTTCAGCGGTCTCACCACCACTCAACGACAATACCTGACTTAGAATCTTCTCCCGAGTCTTGCTCCACCCATCGGGAGCATCGGGACTTGCCACCACCCTATTCCCGTCAATGGTCGGTTTCGTAATCGCCTTGAGAGTTAAGAAGTAAGGCCAAAGTAAATCGCACTCCAATACATGAAGAGCGGCATAGTCAAGCCGTTTCGTGTCGCGACAAAGGCTGACCACCAAAGTATAGAATTTCCAAGACTTCCGAAGAACAATCGAACGTCTCTTCTTACAAATCTCATCGTATTTCATCTCGGCAAGGGTTTCTTCTGATTCGAGAGTTTTCACGACTTTAGCAGTCAGCAGGTTACTATTGTTGCTCAATGGAATCGTCCAATCCGTAATTTTTAGGTCTGCGCCGCCAACTTCTTGCAGGTCGTCCTCTCCTTTCCCCAATAACAAACCCCACAAGACGGTGCCACTTTTTTTTTCTGTTTCTCCTTCATCATCAATGGCGCTCTCATCAATGCTCTCGTCACTGTCACTGCTCTCGTTAGAGCCGATATTGACAACATTGACCTCATTCTTCCAACTAATCGACTTTTTGTCGTCCCCCTTCTCACTGTCCTCGTGTTTGCTGTTCGAGCAGGCTGATGCCGACGCTGATGCTGATGCTGACGCTGATGCCGACGCTGATGCCGATGCCGATGCCGATGCCGAGCTGGCAGATACCGCTGAGTCGACCGCAAACAACCAACTATGACAGATATCAATCGTAGCAGCGGCATCTTCGTCGACGACAGTGGCGTCGTCAGTCAGAAATCTCGTCCGAATAATCTTGCCATCCTCAGATATGAACTCGGCAGTGTCAGTTTCAAGGGCTCCAAAATTTTCACTATTCTCGGCGATCCTTCCGTATATCAAGGCCGGCCTGAACTCATCTTCAAGCGACAACAGACCATTATCGGCGTGAGAAACGCCGATAATTTGCAACGAGGGGGAATCAACATTCAGTCTCAGTAAGACACGCTCTGTGGGCGACATAATTCCATTGTTGCTGTCATTGTCACTGTCATCACGGGACGATGATATGGACATGCAAGTGAGGAGTTCAAGCCCCTCCAACACGTTGACGAGGGCAGTTAGCGGCATGAATAATTGGGTAAAGGGCTCAGGGGCGGCGGGTACTACAGCACAGATTCTGCAGAGGGGGCACTGGCAGTTAGGTTAGGATAATTAGAGGACGATTTCAGGGACCGAGGACCGACAATATTGAAAGAAATATCACCCTCTTGGACAAATTAAAAAATGATCCGCGTTTTGCGTAAAATCCGGTATTTTTCATTTTTCTTTGAAATTGAAGTGTGGGAGGGTAAAAACATTCTTCTTGTTTGGTTCCTGACTTATACTTTCCCTGCTGCCCCTTTAGCACACTAGAGAGAGAGCACTGATTGGGTGCGCTAGTCCTAAAATCCAACGAGGAAGGCTTCAAAGAGGGCAGGAGGTGACCAACTCCAACAAATTCCCACCTACCTGAAGGGGGGCACATCATTTAAAAAACGCTCGACCTCAGAAAACGCAATACCTCCGACGCAGTTGGTTGTTAGCCAAATAAAAATGGCGCAGTCGTCTTCTCCATTGAAACAGGACGATATGACGCAGCACACTCCAGTGACACAAGAAGATGACAATGAGACAAAGGACTCAATAATTGGCATGGATTTTCGTGCCATGCCGACAAAAAAACAGGCAAAGTTGTTTCGCTCTTTAATTTCGAAAGCATACCTCCCCGAGCGGCATCTGAACCACGTCGATGACTTCTACAGAAGTGAGAAGCTTCCCATTGGAAATGTGAGCAAGGTGCTGTACAATGATATTTTCAGTGCTCGCAAATTTGACCGGTTTGGCCGTCTCATACCAAATCGTCTTACGGAGAAGGAAAAGATGGTAATTGCCATGCGTAAGAATTTCGAGAACATGTCCGCTGGAGGGGGCGAAGAAGAGCCAAAACCAGGGGAAACAAAGGCAGAAAAAGTTCCCGATCTTCAGACACCGACATGGAAAATTGGCTTTAAGAAAATATCATATGGTCCCCCAGGGCTAGCACCACCACTACCTTATGTGCTGAATAGCGAGGGGAACGAGCGATACTTTTCGTACAACGGGGAATGGCTAGATGGTAAAATGACGGGAGAGGGAAAATACAAATTTGCTGATGGCATGGAATACAACGGTTTATTCAAGAACGGGAAACCCCACGGTATCGGGAAGGCAACATACAGCAGTGGAACTACTTACGAAGGCGACTGGATAAACGGCTACCAGCATGGCTCCGGAACCTGCAAATACAATGTCGGGACTGTTTACGAGGGAACTTGGCACAAGGGCAAGCGCCATGGATTCGGAAAATTGACTTTTGGGACGGGTTCATACTACGAAGGTGACTTCACCTTTGGACGGTTTCATGGGCGGGGGACTTACTATTCAAAGGATACAGCCATCACCTACATTGGCTCCTTTATCAATGGTTTCGTTCAGAAAACGGGTACAATATATTATGCTGACGGTCGTAAGGTGGTGAAGGAATGGCCTCAGCAAGAAGCTTTGTCATTCAGAAAAGCCGTGCAATTGATCGAAGACGAGCGGATGACAGAAGCCAATGTCAAGCGCGCAAACTACACACGCTTATACGGCGCAATCCGCGCATTGGAGCTCCAAGGATATGTCGACGAAGTCAGAGAGGACATCAAGCAAGAGCGCAAAGAAGCCAAACTCGCTGCCGCAGAAGAAAAGAGACGACTCCAGCGAGAGGCTCGCCACAAAGAAAGAGAGCGGCGGCTACAATCTCTACTGGACAAGGATGGCAAAGCCATCGAAGGCGCCGACGAAGAAGTTAAAATGTTGCAGATGGAGATTGAAAACTACAAGAGAGGTGGGAGAAATGGTGCCAACACACAACAAACAGAGGAAACAGCCGCCGATACACAGCTTGATCGATAGCATAACAAAAGAACGGCGCAAAGTCACGCATCCCACCTCCAGGCCTTAAAAGCGACTTGGGTAATAAGTAAATTGTAGGAAGCTCTTCGAGTATATTTGAAACAAAATTCACAACCCAGTTCCGCCTAAAATGTCCATCAAGAGCGAATGGGAGACTCCCTCCCTACACAGCTAGTTGTACAAACACCCTTTAAAATCGCATTTCTGTGTTCCTATCCTTTCTCAACGTTCGCAATCACGCCATTTAATCCTCAATATCTCTTCTCACTAGAGAGAAATTGTGCCGCCGACAATTTTCTGTCAGACCATCCTGTCCTACCCCTGCAATGAGCGACAATACCTTCCTCAAAAAAAATAAATGCATCTAAGCATCGATTTTCGTTTCCCCCCCTTTATTTTTTGTTTTTTTATAAATAAATCACAATACTAAAACACCTATTTTTAGGATAATTTCCTTCCAGTCAAGAACCATTCCTCAACGAACTCCAAATACTTGGGGTGCATGTGCGTTCCATCAAGATTCAAGTCTTCCCTAAAATTCGCTCCATCATCCGTCAAGAACTTGGGAAACACATCAATCCACTCCATCAACTGACTCTTTCTCACAGCCTGCTCGAAAATTTTGTTGTACTTCTTGACAATCGTTCTTGTTTCGTTCAGCACCGGGGCGACAGGCTGGATAAATAATTTTAGATTCTTGTCTTTCGCCCACTTCTCCATTATTTTGATAAAATAACCCACCGTCGTTCGCATTCCTTCCTCCAGATCAGCGTACCTCCCCTTCTCGACGGCGACGAGCAGCCCCTCCCTGCAGTCAATTTCCCCAAATATGACAATGCACTCGCTCCCCTCTGGAATGCTCTTCATCACATGGAGAAAGTTCTTCTTGGGGTAGAAGTTCGAAGATGGCCTTAAATGATAGTGCTTGAGCCCCGTGACCAATTTAGGAACCAGAAGAGATGTCGTGTTTGCTGCCGTTTTAATAGCTTTCCAGGACGGGGAAAACGAGTGGCTGTCCCCAATCACGTACACCTTTCTCATTCCCTCTCTCATTTCTGCTGGTAATGGTGAGGGCTTGCACTTCACCAAATCACGTGTGCACATAAAGTAGGCATTCTCGTTTCTTATTATGGTTGTATGGAGACCAACCTCGGATCGAACACGCCAGCTCTCAACAATATTGACGCACGGTACCAGAAGCTCAATGTTGCCTTTCATGTACAAAATCTTACAGAGGACGCAGTAAATTGCGAATAGATCGACTTCTTCAGTGCTGTACTTGACTTTGCCCTCTTCAGTACACAGTACTGGCGGCTTACCGTTAAACAACCTCGTAATAGACTTGCTGCACTCTTCCAAGTTCGGAAGGTGGCATTTTTTCACGAAGTCGAAGCATAGATCAATTGCTTCCTGGTGATCCCCCATTAACTCTACTCCGTGAATATATGCCAGAACATAACTTCCGTTGTTTGGATCAATTTCGACACACGTCTTTAAGAGCTCTCTGCTTTCAGCGACATAACCATTGTCTCGAACGACATTCGAGAGGAAGGCATATGCTGGGCCGGTTGAGAGGGAAAGGGGGAGATGCTTGCGTAGCAGTCTAATGCCGTCTGACTTCGCGAGAGCGTTGGCAGTAGCGAGGCGAACCTTTCTGTCCGACTGATCGAGGACGATGCAACGCAGCAATATGCTCAATGCGTCTTCATCCTTGCCTAAGTCAGTGGCGACCCTGGCGTAATTGTAGAGCGCAAGTCTGTTGCCTTCGTCGCCCTTTATTACGATCTCAAGTAGCCCAGCCGCATCTCTCTTCTTTCCCAAGCCACTGTAACACTCTGCGAGCAATACCACCATGTCATCGAGAGCTTTATTTTTTGTTATCGGCTTCCCTGACATTTTCGCCTTTTCGGCTGCTCGACCCTTTTCTCGCTTGATTTCCTCTTCTGCTATGATACCAGCTCTGTGATACTCGCCAAGATCTGCGAGACAGCGGGCTAACTTGAGTCTTGCAAAGCAGTTTTGGTCATCATAGCAGTCCAACGCCTTGTCGTATTCGGCATTTGTCATGAATATGTCGCCCTTCAACTCCAAGCATTGGCCGTAAGTGACTTTACCAATGATTTCGGGAGATAATTTGAGCATCTGCTCGAGGATATCTAGGGTTACCTTGTATTTCTTCTGCTTGTAACCAGACAGAGCGGTGGCATAGTTCTTCTCAGCTACACGAAAACTGTTGACTGACTCAATGTGCACAGGCTTTTTGGATGTGTCCGCGGATGTGTCCGCAGACACATCCGCTCCCTTTTTTGACACATCCGCTCCCTTTTTTAGGCTTTCCTGAGACATGGCGCTAACCTTCACGGACACATCCGCTCCCCCTCCTAGACTGTCAAAGTTTTTCACAGAGACATCCACCCCACCTTCATCCCATTCTTCCCCTATCTTTACTTTGACAGTGACTTGGTCGAACGGATTCCACTTCTTCGTCACTATATTGAGAAATTCGTCGTAACTTGACGCCTTGATAATTGTGGTGCTTTCATTGTGGTGCGCATAGACCTTTTTCATCGTGCGGGACCAGAGAAAAATGACGGTGAAAAAGCCTAATGAGGTACCGATTCGAGTCAAATAGGTTCTGATTAGATACAAATCGTTCAGTTACAGAGGCTGGAAGATAAAAAATTATTTACTTTCGCTTGTGAATGGAGTACGGGGAAATGACCTCGATGATCACGGCGCGGAAAAGGCGAGGATCAGACACCCTCAATCTAGCTTCCGAAATGGGAACAGGCGCCTCGATTCCCAACTCGATCGACGAGGCTTATGATGCTGGTTATAGTCAGCAAGAAATAGATGACTATCTGGCAAAGAACGGCAAGCGGCGGACATCCAGCTTTGATCTTTCCGGAGTGTATCTGGCAAAACTCACACCTCCAGCTTCGCCAAAGGTTGACCCTTTAAAAGGAGGCTTGGTGAGATTTGAAGAGCTGAAGATTGACGACGGCTGCGGAAAAGGTAGACCCCAACAGGGGAATGATTTCAAAGAGGAGACAAAGCATGATAGAGAAGAAGGGACAATGGATGAGGAGAAGTAAGGTTCTAAAAATTTGAGGAAACAGTACAAGAAAATGAAGGAAAATAGAGTAGGTTGCCAATAGAGTGAGTAGGTTGCCTCAAACATTTTCATCTAGTACTTTTTTGCTTGTTTGCTTGTCATACACTTTACGGTAGAGCGGCACGTTATGGTAGCGATTGCTTGATAGCGGCACGTTATGGTAGCGATTGCTTGATCCAACCCTTGCGCTGTTTTATCCGCCGCCGTTTGTCTCGCCTGGCACTGGGAACGTTTTTCATGAGGCGTGCGTCAAATTTCCATCGCTTGCTTTCCCGGTCTTCGTCCATCATCTTCTCCATGTCTGCTTGGCTCTCAGGCTTGGGAAGTCCTGCCTCCTCACGCCACATCATCCACGATCTGACAAAACTGGTGCGAAGATAGCTTTCCAGAGCCTCCTCAAGTTCTGCGTTTGATGCTGCTGGGTCAACACTGAGACGACAGCGGAGCTTTACACCTTCAGGAATAGGTTTGCGATCGGTGAGCAAAAAGGTTGCGTCGAAATTATTCCCCCCCTCGTCGCCGTAAATCTCCTGCAGTACATTCCCAACGCCTTTAGTGATTTCAATGTTGCGTTTCATGGCTGCGATTTGCTCTTTGTCACTCATGCCTGGGATTTTCCCCTTCCATCCGAATGCATCCGCGCTGCTCTCTTCAATGGAGGAAGCGAATTGGGTCAGGGTCAACGATGCACTTTTCTCCGCGCCCTTCACGGAGAGAAGCGAATCCATTGCCTTTTTGAAGTCTCTGTCTTGCTGGGCCAAACGCCGATCTTGGAGTTTGTTGGCTGCAGACCGGGACACAGACTCAAATGCTTTGCCAATCATACCCTTCTCTTCTGCGGGCGGGGGAATCGTCGAAAAAGCGACAATTCCTTGCCTCGATAGCAACAGCTGCTGTTGTTTTTTGAAAAGAGGAAGGGGAGGGGAGAGGGGAGAGGATGAGGCAGCCACGAAAGGGGACCGCCAAAGCGCAGAAAAGGAGCGCCTGACGGGTTGCATTATCAACGGGGATGGAATCAACTGCAGGTGGTGCACAGAAAGCGGGGATTGTGATGGAGTACCTCGTTAAACAGGAGACCAATTACCCACACGAATCAAGGCGATAAAAACTTTGAGCTGATTGAGCAAGCGAGGGTGTTTGTTGAGGTAAGGGTGGCTGCCTGGACCAAATGACAGAGGATACCTGTATCGCCGTCAATAAGGACTTAATCTTTAAGATAAGGGAGGTGATTTGATACGGTAAACAAATTTTCGGGTTTGGGGTCGACAATTTGCTGTTTAACCAAACCGAAAGTTAATTTTCTATTATTAGTTGCTCTTGGTCCTACCTACCTTACTCAAATATTCCACGGCAAGTACATTATGGCCGCTCTCGCCGGAAACCTGAGTGGGCTCGCCTCACAAATCCGGTCAGCTACAGAAAGTGAGACCTTCCACCTCTCAGTACCGACAACAACAATAACGACGGCGACGCTTGCTGCGTTCGCATCCCCATTCCCTTCGCTACCTGCCATGATTCGACTCACATTTGTGGTAGGCGGAGGAAAACTTGCTAGAGGGTCGTATGATCCCACTGCACACAAGGTCTTCACTGCAGCCCTCCGAGAGTGCGGCTACGAGGAGGATAAAGGAGGAGGGATGGACTGGAGCAGCGCGGGTACTTTCAAGTCACAGCACGATACTGGAAAAAACCTCAAAACGATTGTCGTTTTCCCCAAGATTGACCGCACGGCCGAAAGTGCGGGCAATAGTGGCAGTGGAGCTGATGACCCTTCAGCTGCAGCTTCATCGTCGAAAGTGGCTGCCTCGGTACCTTCTCACATCGTTCCATTCTACGATAAAAAGAGTCCAGAGTCGATGTCACTCCTTGCATCGCTCCCTGTCTTCTCCAAGATGTTGCAGAGCAAAACACCAAGGTAAGGTCAGGCTTGAAACCGCAGAGGAAGAAGAGCGGAAGTCTCAGTGGTTATGGTACTGAAACCGTCGACGAAACTAACAACCCCACCAGTTGGAGCAGCAAGCGGGCGATGGTGTCCAACCTGGGAGTTGGAAAGGAGTTCTTGGAGTCGCTTGCAAACAAACTCATGGGCGGGAACTCGCTCACTGACTACGAGCAAGAAATGTACGATAGTGTGACGCTCGAAAACATAGCTGAGAAGGAGGCGAAAACTAAGAAGGATATGGCGGAACAGGTTGAGTCAGGCTGCATCACTTCCGAGGAGCGCAACCTGCTCAAGTCGCAAGTGGTCTCAAAGATCGAGGTTCTGAACGATTCTGCTTCCTCTGCCGGGGAGAAGAAGAGGAAAATCATAGAGGCCAACCTGGAGAAAGCCAATTCGCGTTTAAAAATGCTCAGCGACCTGAACCCATCATTCAGCAACCCGCTAAAGAACGAGGCGCACATCTTTCCCCTGCGGAAGGAGGTGCAAGTTTTGAAAGAAGTAGAGAACTCAGCCAAGGGAAGGCTGATGACGGTTAAGGAAACGGAGATGATGGGTAAGAAGATGGACCTCGAGATGAAGATTGAGCAGTTGGAGCGAAATTCTCGTGATTGGTTTGAGGAAGACCAAGACTTCCAAAGCCGAGTTGAGGACAGCAGGCGCAAAGTCAGAGGTGGAAAGGGGGGTGGGACCGGGGGTGGGAAGGGTGCCGGAATCAAGTCAAAGTCGACGTCGGGGGGGGGGGGCGTCTAAGGCAAGTCGATCACTTGACAATCTCACCAAGGGGCTTGGGAGTGGGTCGAAAAGCGGGGGTTACAAGGCGGCATCGGGGAGCACCTGGGGGATCGGACGCGGTAAACCCGCTGCGAAGAGCGCACCGAAAGGAAAGAAGGAGGGCGGCGTGAAGGGAATGTTCGGTGCCATGATGCTCGAAGGCAGTTCTGATAGCGACTCTGATTAAAAGCTCGTTCTGTTTTTTCCTGCGCGTTACTGGTTGATTAAAAAAGAAAATTGTAGCCAATAAAAAGACGCGTGCACTAGCAGTTGTTTTGTGCTTACACATTGTATTCTACGCTAGCATAATAGGGTCATTGTTTCATTATGTGTACATTATTATCATTTTTCTGGCTTAATAACTCACTTCAGCGATCGCATTATTTGCCGAGCCTCTGATAATTCATGGAATAATACGTCGAACTTCTCGCCTGTCATTTCTACTGCCAGGATATTATTTTTCGCTTCTTGGTTTTCGGGCTCGTCAGGGAGGTGCGGAGCACCATCTATTTGCAGGATGAGCTGTACCTGAGTTCCCGTCTCCTCCTTGGCATCCTCATCACTGGAGGCTATCACATGGTCAACTCGCCAGGAAATGTCTTTCAATTTGCTCTTCCGAAAACTTCCGTTTTCGAGAGATTGCTGCCAACGGCGTGCCCCAGATGAGGAGTGAGGAGTTGAGGAGTTGAGGAAAACGTAAAAAAGGGTGAGCATTTTCACTTCAATGAATTTTGGATTTGAAGTGAAGCAAGCGTACATACCTGTATTTCCTGCTTCGATTCGTTGTAGTACTGAACGAGCGCCTCGCTACAATCTTTCGGGAGACCAAGCTGCTGGATCTCGGCAAGGAGAACCTCCGAGTCTATATTGTATTTTGCAGATGAAGTTAGAACAAAATGGATAGCTGCAATGCTACCCTTCACCTCAGAAGGCTCCAGGCCCTTTGTATGGTTCTTAAGCTTCGCGAAGTCAGTCTCTACACCGTCACACACACGAACTTGTTTGCAGAGCATCTTTAATCTCATCGCAGAGATCTTTGACAACGAAGTGGAGATTTCAGTGAGCAGCCATTCCGGGACATCAAGTGACCCACAGAATCGAAATTTCATATTATCAGGGGCGGCTGTTCTTTGTTATCAAAACCGGTGTCGATGATGCCAGGCTTGCTATCTAGGAGAAGGGTGTTTGCGTGTTTTGTTTTGCCCGAAAGTCTGGATTTCAGCCTCTTTTTTTTGTATAAAAATCTAAAAAGAGAAGCTTGATCCCATAAATTCAACCTGGCTCACATATCCTGTTGTAGAAGGGAGTCTAGGAGGGAGTCTATCGCGTTTTCAGCGCTTCTACCTCATTTTTTGTCTTGGTATTGGGTTCTTGGACATGCAGGAAGACAACAAAAAACAAACCACAGAATGTGCGACCAGTGATGTACACGTGCGCGTGACTGGAGACGGAGATGCCACCGAAAGCTGCGGCGTCGAGATGGAAACCGTTGACGTAAGCCGCTTTCGGGAACTGTACGCTCAAGGTGCCAGTAGTAATGATAGTGGAGAAAACTTAACAAATGACAACAACGCTGACAACAACGCCGACAACAACGATGAAAACGATGATCATTCTGCTTCCTCTTCATTATCAGGCAATGGAGAAATGGGTATGGCACTGTCTCCGAATGAAAAAACAGTTGACCTGAGTAACATGGAATCTGCCACTGGTCGCCAAAATACAGTATTATTTCCATATTTCTTTGGTCGCCATAAGCTCCACGATACCAAATCTATTCAGGAAAAGCTCGATAGTGCACATGGCACCACAAACGATGTCGAGGATATAGGAGAGAGCATTACTGAACACGCACAGCGAACTATTCTGCCAAAAATAATAGCCGAGGCAGAAAAGCACAACCACAAAGTTGCCGAGTTTGCGACGAGGCTAATATCTGATGCCATGCATCTCCGTAATATCTACTCCCACCGTTGGTCTATCTTTGCTCTGAAATGCTACAAGCTGCGCAACTCACACAACTACCATAGGTTTTTTGTTTCTGTTATTCTCCTCCATTGTGCAGAGGTGATATTCACGCCTCCCCGAGGTGAATGGGAAAGCATGGTTCATTATCTGAGGTGGTTCGAAGAAGGTACTCAGATTGACATCTGCAAAGCTATCGATTTCATCTCCATCTTGTGTTACGCACTCGACCTTCTGCTTCAGTGTTGTTTTCAGGTCGTTGCATGGAGAGATGTCGACTACACCATGGAATTTGGAAAGAGTGGCTTCGTGGGGAAGCGGACAAGCACAGCAACGACAAACGGTGGAAGAAGAAGTTACTTGCACAGCCACAATGACGATGAGGACAAAAAGACGAGGATACGCAAGATTGCCCGTCAGATGACCCGTGAAGTTTCCGAGAGGATCCGTGACTATCACCAGAGGATCAGTTCGTTGCATTTCAATACAGTCTTCATCCTCAACACCATCACCGTCTCTTGCTTCATTCTAAACTTCTTCGACTCGACAACTTTCTTGCCAAACACAACTTTCCTCAGGCCTTTCATGATCATTTGGATCAACTACCGAGTTCAAACAGCTTCTGGTGCGATGGTACGGATGCTGCCTGCCCTGTCGGATATTCTCATAATCCTTGTCCTATACTTAATATTCTTCGCTGGCTTCACGTCGCTTTTTTTGGGACCGATCCAAACCAACAATGGGCCTGGTGACAACGAGGGTTTTGACACTTTCCTTTATTCGCTGTTGAATTACTACGTTCTACTGTCAACTGAAACATTCCCGAATATTATAGATTTCTTCCCGAAAGACAACATCGTAGTGCCTTACATTTTCGCGTCGTTTCTACTCTTTGGCTATTTTATATTGATGGCCTATCTCACCGCCATCGTTTTCGATGGCTACTACGATTTCAAGCTCAAGATTAGTCTTAAAGAATACTTTCTGGAGCGCACCGCTGTAGCGACGACATTTCTCGTCATCGCATACGATCCTGAGACGGAATCATACAACGATGAGCTAACTTTGAGCGATATTTTGGACGTTAAGTTCAAATTCAACGGGAAACAGGCCACATTCACACAACTTGCCGCTTTGTTCCAAGCCCTTGACGAGAACAATAATTGCGGCCTGGACGAGACCGAGTTCTACCGATTTTGCGATGCCTTAACTAATCTTTTTGAGAACATTTCTGACGAGAAAGGCGAGAAAGGCTTGGCCGTGGGGGAAAAGGGGGGCAGTGGAAGCATCCGGTCCATTCCATCTTTCAGTGGTATGAAAGAAAGTTGTAACGAACAACTTTCCATCATGTACTACCGCCTTCTGTCTTATATTCCCTCTTTGAGTAAATTTCTCGGGACGATCGGGCAAAGTCACGTCTTATTTTTTCATATCCTGCAGATATTCCGTCAGGGTCTTGTTCAAATCTTTCTAATACTATCGTCGGTGAGTAAATTTTTTTGGTGAATTTTGCAAGCAAATAGGGATTCAAAAATCAAAAACGAGTGGCGCGCCTCCTAAACCAACCAACCTCTTTCGTCATCGTTTCCTCTTCCAAATTAAGATTTGGGTCTATGCGTATGCCACAATAGGGATAGAAACTTTCGGGACTGGGACATGTCTAGCCTCCGCTGCGAAGTATAAGGGTGAAGAGACCATCGAATATTATGAAAGTTTTCAAACTTTCCAATCTGCGATGCTAGCAACGTTTCGCTTGGCAACGGGTAGCGGTTGGCACGAGCTCTTGTACATGTACTGGGGTTGCGCAGAGGGGATCCCGTTGATTCCAGTCATTTTTTTTGTTTCCTTCCACTTCACTTTCTGCATTCTATTTTACAATATTTTGGGAGGGCTCATCTTCGCTCAGTACAAGCAGCTTGCAATGCATAGAAAAAAACAAGCGCAGAAGAATACAAATCGAAGAATTAAGCGCCGAAGCGTCAAAGACTACAAGCGCAAACGGACGGCGCAGGCAGTCCCGGAAATGCGCCGATCGGCACAGTTCTGGCGCGAGGAATTGCAGACGACACACAAGATAACGAGGGAAGCGAGCTTTGGGTCAACGGGCGAAGAGGACGTCAGCAAGACGACTCGAACTTCACTCCTCTTCAAAAGTCCACAGTCTAACTTCCCACGAAACGCTGATAGCCCGAATTTCCGGCGATTGTCAAGCGGAGGCATAAAATCGATGTGGGAGCAGTACACAATCAACAAACGGAGACTGGAACTGGTAAAGTCACAAAAGAACTATACAAGCGAGACTTTGCAGTACATGGGTAAGAGGATGCTAAAGCCGAGCGAGGGGTTAGAGTACGATGTTGCTTTGATCAAATCGAAGCAGCTAATTGCCACTGAGGAAGAAGAGGACAAGGATAGGGGAAAGGGAAAGCAGCACAAGGAAAAGAAGACGAACGAAGCCGTTAATGCCAACAACAAGGCCAACGACTCAACGAGCACCCTCAGAAAAAGAAGTGGAACTTTTTTGTCCACTATATCGCGAAGCTTCGGGACGACGACGGATAGTGGCAGTAATAGTGAGAGTCCTAAAAGCGCTCATTTTTCAGCTGATTTAGAAAAAGAACGAAATTCCAAACGACAAAGCTACTTGGATAACTTCAAAGCAAAGTTGACAGAACCAGGAACACGAAGGGGCAGCGCAGCAACTAGACGAACTTCTGCGCTATCGCGTGCTTCAGCAGGAGAAAGCCCCCGCGCCTCAATGACAACACCAGATGGTGGAGGAGCGGTAACCAGACATGATACGGTGGGTGGAAATGTCGGGAAAGACGGAGTTCGCATCCTTCATGAAAAGCAAATGAAACTGAGCCGAACCTTCAACAAACAGAAGGCGGCCGAAGACCAACGGATGACGTCTCAAGTACATGATAGAGCAGTACTTGTTGGAAATACCAATACCACACAACCACCCGTAGTACCCTCTGTCATTGAAATTGGTAGCAACGATGACATCGAGGGTGACAAAGAAGTGACCCTCTAATGTAAGCGCGCGGACGTATGTATGGGGGGATGATTAAAATAGAAACAGTGAGAGTGTGCCTTTTCGTCGCTAACTATTCTTTTTTTTGAAGAAATAAGCATACAAAAAACACGAAAAAATCATACTTTCACGAATCCCCAACAAAAACAGCAAAAAAAAACAAAAACTCTCCAATACCAATCAGTCTAAAAACATGATTTT
>ERZ651776.1020-NODE-1020-length-35758-cov-6.341947_pt1 | contig 35758 bp, 34 predicted proteins | sample MGYA00514761_ERZ651776 | MGnify/ENA metagenome assembly ERZ651776
GAGAACGAATTACGTGACCTGCCGTGGCGTAGAACTCGAGATCCGTGGCACATACTCGTGAGCGAGGTCATGCTGCAGCAGACCCAAGTGAGCAGGGTGGTCGATCGTTATCACGAGTTTCTCGAACGGTTCCCGACTGCCCAGAGCTGCGCGATCGCTCCGTCGTCATCGGTCATCGAGTTATGGGCGGGTCTCGGCTACAACCGGCGCGCCGTGAATTTGTGGCGAGCTGCTGGTCAAGTCGTCGCACGCCACGACGGGGTGTTGCCTTCGGACTTGGCGTCGCTGCTCGCCTTACCGGGCATCGGGCCCTACACCGCCCGAGCCATCCAGGTATTCGCATATGAACACGACATCGCAGTGGTCGACACAAATGTGGGGCGGCTTCTCGCCCGTTGGACAGCGACCACGCTGACAGCGAAGCAGGCTCAGCACCTGGCCGACGAACTTGTTCCTGTCGGTTCAGGATGGCAGTGGAACCAGGGGCTCTTTGACTTCGCTGTCGCCGTGTGCACGAAACGCGATCCCGGCTGTTCATCGTGTCCAGTCGCCACTGTGTGCCGATGGCGAGGCGACGGCGACGACCCCGCGGTGAACAGTGCAGGTGTGTCCGGGAAGCAGTCGACCTTTGTCGGATCCGAACGACAGGTGCGAGGCCGCATCGTCGCCGGCCTCCGGAACGGACCGGTCGCTCTTGCCGATCTCTCACACTTTGGACGCCCGAAAGACTCGACGGGCGACGTGACACGGATTGTTGATGGACTGGTCACCGACGGCCTGGCCAGCCGTCGCGATGGCTTTTTGATGTTGCCTGACGAACGCTGATCGAGTGGTTTGTAGAGCGGTCTTCGCCCGAGAGTGACAGAATTCACGTGCAGTTGAACGGTGGGTTAACTCCATGTGCGTGCGAACTACGTTCTAGACTTCCGTCGTGAGCAGCTCGGGGGTCACGTTCTACGGAGTTAGAGGGTCGACGCCTATCAGCGCGCCGACACATGTGGGCTTCGGCGGTAACACCTGCTGCGCCGTTATCGACATCCCGGACGAGAAGCCAATCATCCTCGATATGGGTTCCGGGCTGTTTGCCTATTCCCAGTCCCTCGGCGATTGTGCGCTCGAAGCCACTGTGTTACTCACACACCTGCATTGGGACCATGTGGCTGGCCTGCCGTTCTTTTCACCAGTGTTGTGTCCGGGCGGGTCGCTTGACATCTACGGACCTCCTGACGAGGGCCTCACTCTCGAGGGTGCCATTCGCACGCTCATCCGCCCGCCATTCTTTCCCGTCACCATCGATGATTTTGCCGGCGACCTGCGCATGCATGACCTGTGGTGTGATGAGCTCCAGGTCAGCACTGCCAAAGTGTGGGCCCGACCAGTCCCGCACACCAGCGCTACCAGTGGCTACCGGGTCGAGGTCGCAGGTAAGACCGTTGTCTACATCCCGGATCATCAGCAGCCGATCGATGACTCGACCAAGGTCGCTGACACGGTGCTCGAATTGTGCGACGGCGCAGATTTGCTGATCCACGATGGCCAGTACCCACAGGCGTTGTTCGACCAGCGAGCCCACTGGGGACACAGCACCCCCGACTACGCAGTCGAGGTTGCGCGCCAATCGGGTGTCTCCTCATTGGCATTGTTCTCACACGATCCGTCACACACCGATGAAGAACTCGCGGGCATCGAACAGTACGCGCAGGACCTCGGCGAGAAGGCCGGGCTCTCGCAGGTCTTCTCGGCCCGCGAGGGTGTGCGAATTCCGCTAGCTGAGCTGCCGGTCTAATGCCGATCTACGCGCTGGGTTCACAGGAGCCGACGATCGCGAGTGACGCGTACATTCACCCACAAGCGGTCATCATCGGCAGCGTCACAATTGGTAGCGAGTCATCGGTGTGGCCCTGCGCAGTCTTGCGCGGCGACGACGGCGAGATCATTGTGGGCGAGCGAACCTCGATCCAGGATGGGTCCGTGCTGCACACCACGCCCGACCTGTGGACACGCGTAGGCGACGATTGTGTGATCGGACACCTGGTACATCTCGAAGGCTGCACGGTGTTGAACAAGGCTCTTGTCGGCTCCAACTCTGTTGTTCTTCATGCTGCGGTTGTAGGCAACGGCGCACTTGTTGCGGCCAGTGCTGTCGTCCTCGGGGGTACCCAGATTCCCGACGGCGCCATGGCAGCTGGGATCCCGGCCAAGATCCGTGAGGGTAAGTCGAGCCCGGAGATGATTGCGATGGGTGCTGCGAGTTACGTCGAACGTGGCCATCGTTTTGCCAAGGACCTTCGCAGAATCGACTAGCCGAGAGTCGAACAGAAACCTGGCAGATCAGAAACCCGGCAGATCAGAAGCCCAGGCGTTGTGGTGCATGGATCTGGGCGTGGACTCGGTCAAGACTTCGTACCGGCGTGAGCGCATTTCCCTGTCCACAATAGGTGCCTATAGCGACGACGTCACGAAGGTCACCGTGAGCCCCAACACCTTTGACACAGGTGGGTATCGCCAGTGACGAAATGCCGCGAACAAGTCCAGTCAGTACCGGGTTGGGCTGCGCATCGACTGCCAATTTGACCATGGCAGGTCGCCACTGAGCAAGATCGTCCAAGGACAAAGACCCGTCGCCAAACCCGTCGACGATGATTGACACACCGAGTTCTCGCAACCCGTCGACAGTGTTTCGCTCGCGATCGCCAGCTCCGGCAAGATCTTGGCCATCGATTTCGAAGGCGATGGCTCCGCTACGAAGTCCTTCGGCAGTCAACGCATCATCGACGTGTTGAACAAACTGTGATGCGGCGAGAGACTGCGTCGACAGATTGATTTGGACACGGGGAGCCTCGGTGCCTAGCGAACGTTGCCATACCCTCGCCAAGGCGAGAGCTCGACCTAGGACGGCAGCGTCGAACGCCTCGCCGTACTCATGAACCAGTCGGAATAGTTGGTTGGCGTCAGCGATATAGGGCGTGTGGTCGCGCACCCGGATAAACAACTCAACGCCGTGAATCCGACCCGTCGCGAGTTCGAAGATCGGTTGAGCTGCAACTCCGAAGCCATTATTGGAAATCGCCTCGAGCAGGCTTGACCGTAAGGATTCATCCTTCTTGAGTTTCGTATGCATCGCAGTGTCGAACACAGCGATCTGAGAGCCACCGTTTGCCTTAGCGCGGTACATCGCTGCATCGGCTCTGCGCAGCAGTTCGTTGGCATCAACCTCACCGGATCGGCCGACGGCGATGCCGATGCTTGCCGAGATTGCGTGGTAGCCGCCCACATCCTGGAATGCCCGGAGAATATTTGTTGCGAGTTCTATGGCTTCGTCGAGGTCGACGGCGTCCTCGTAGATGACGACAAATTCATCGCCACCGAACCGCACCGCGAGTCCGTTGTCCGGGACCTTTGCTGAGATGCGTTGTGCAGTTTCTATCAATGCCGTATCGCCGACCTCGTGTCCATAACGGTCGTTGATCCTTTTCAGGCCATCAAGGTCGATGAAAAGAGCGACTAGCAAGGTGTCGCTGTCAAGGTTTCGGCGCACTGCCCCTTCTAGACGTGGCAGCAGTGCCGACCGGGTTGGTAAACCCGTGAGCGAGTCGAGAACATGCATTGCGAGATCGTCGGTGCTGGTCGACGCGAAGAGTAGCGACGCAAACATTGGTGGATCGGTAAGGTCAGCGGGATGTGGGGCACCAGCATCGTCGGCGATGGGGCCATGTCAACAGGGTGCTCGCCGACGCGCAAACCGCCCTGCCAAGGGACACCACCCATCACCGCAGGCAGCGCCCGGTCGGTCAGAAGTGCAAGGTCGGTCGCTGTGAGAAAGGTCGACAGCTTCGCTGGCAGATCGTAGTGTTTGTTGCCGAGAAGAACATGGGCTCGCTGATTGAGATGTATGACTGTTTGCGCTTCAAGGTCGATAACTGCCCAGCCCTCGTAGCCCGTGTTCGGGGGTTCAGTAGCGTTGCCTGATCCAGTCATCTGCCATGAGTTTCGTCGGTCGGAACTCAAATTCGCAAGTAAATAGGTCGCTCTGACTATGCGCAGGATCCCGCCCGACGTCACTAAATGCTCAGAACCTTGCGATTATCTTGTGATTATAAGGAACATAGGTACGGCTCGAAGCGTTGGCTGAGGCCACGGAGTCCCTAGAATTACTGCAACCCCAACTGATGCGCCCCCACCAGGCGTTCACCGAAGGAAGACACATGGCGAACACTGACGTAGACCTAGGACTCGGCCGCTACAAACTCGGCTGGAGCGACGAAGAAAACTACGTGTTCAAACCAAAGAAGGGTCTGTCTACTGACATCGTCAACGAGATGTCGTGGATGAAGGGCGAGCCGCTATGGATGCGTGACTTCCGGATGAAGTCTCTCACCCGATTCGAAAAGCGTCCCATGCCAAACTGGGGTGGCGACACCGACGGCATCGATATTGACAACATCTTCTATTACGTCAAACCCATGCAGGGTCAAGCTAAGGACTGGGACGACGTTCCCGATTCGATCAAGGACACCTACGAGAAGCTGGGTATCCCCGAGGCCGAGCGCAAGTACTTCGCTGGTGTCACTGCGCAGTACGAAAGCGAAGTCGTCTATCACAAGAACCGTGTCGATCTTGAAGAACAAGGCGTCATCTTCACCGACATGGACACCGCTCTGCGCGAATACCCCGAACTGGTCCAGCAGTACTTCGGCAAAATCATCCCGCCGAACGACAACAAGTTCTCGGCCCTTAACTCCGCTGTCTGGTCCGGTGGCAGCTTCATCTATGTGCCGCCGAATACCGAAGTTGAACTGCCACTGCAGGCTTACTTCCGGATCAACACCGAGAACATGGGTCAGTTCGAGCGCACGCTGATCATCGCCGACGAGGGTTCGAAGGTTCACTACATCGAAGGTTGCTCGGCACCGGTATACACCACCGACTCACTGCACTCAGCGGTCGTTGAGATTGTGGTCAAGCCACACGCCCGTGTCACGTACACCACCATTCAAAACTGGTCGAACAATGTGTTCAACCTGGTCACCAAACGAGCCCGAGTCGAAGAGGGCGGCCATATGGAATGGGTCGATGGCAACATCGGCAGTCGGCTGACCATGAAGTACCCCGCGGTTGTCATGGTTGGACCCAAGGCATCAGGCACTGTTCTGTCCGCCGCCTATGCGGGCCCTGGTCAGCATCAAGATGCTGGGGCCAAAATGACCCACGCAGCTCCTGAAACCACTTCAAAGATCATCTCCAAGTCGATTTCCAAAGGTGGCGGTCGCACGAGTTATCGCGGTCTTGTCCGGGTCGAACCCGATGCATATGGCTGTAAGAGTTTCGTGCAGTGTGATGCGCTCATCCTCGATGACGAGAGCGTTAGCGACACCTACCCTTACATGGAGATTGGTTCGCCCGACGCAGTTGTTGGTCACGAAGCCACCGTGTCCAAGGTTGATGGCGAAGCACTGTTCTACCTGATGAGTCGCGGCTTGTCCGAGGAACAAGCAATGGGCATGATCGTCAATGGTTTCATCGAACCGGTCACACGGGACCTGCCGATGGAATACGCCGTAGAGTGGACCCGCCTGATCGAGCTCCAGATGGAAGGCTCTGTCGGGTAAAGGCCCTGTTGATCAACGCAGCTGCGGTTGAAACCCGAGGACACCACCATGCCAATGCGGCAAGACTGCAAGTATTTCGAGAGCCGCTCGTACCCGAGCGGTGACACCGTCCGTAAGTGCGATCTTGATCTTGCCCCTGAAGCCCCATGGCGGTGTCCCGAGAACTGCAGTTCGTTTACCCGGCGCCTTGCCGACGTCAACTGGCGGCATGGCTCGTTGGTCACGCCGCCAACGCCAGACGAGCCAAGTTCGCTGGGTGAAGATGACTCGATCGCAGCGTTGCTTGACTCCGCCGAAGAGATCGTGCGTAATGCCGGTCCGGACATATTTGCCGATATTGAAGAAGAACGAATCGCTAACGAAAAAACCAACCGAGGTCTCGGTCGCTTTTTCCGCCGCAAGAAGAAAGAGAACTAGTGGACCCCTTTAATTCGGCCACTCACTCCGTGGGTGGCCATGACCGTCGTGCGCAGGCATCGCAGCATCTCGATGGGGCTTCGCTGCCGAGCTGGGAGCTCGAAGAGTGGCGATATAGCCCCATCGAGGACCTAGAGCTTGAGCGATACACAGTGGTGGACAACGCAACGCCGCTGACAGCTGATGAACTCGCTGCGCTGCAAGTTCGGTACTCCACACCAAACCTTGTCGTGACCCGCAACGGGCTGGTGATTCATGCACAGGGTGTTGTGGAGACCGATGCCTCCGACGATGCGGCTCGCCTCGACACTAACGGTGACCTGTTCGGTGATATGAACGAGCTGTTCGCTCCCGCTCCGCTTCGGCTCACGGTCAAGGCCGGGGCCATGATCGAAGACGACATCGTCATCGTTCACCTCATCGACCAAGACGGCGCTGCGGTCTTTACCCGGCTTGTTGTCGACGCTGGCGACTCCAGCGCAGTCAAGATCCTCGAAGTGTTCGAGTCGACCGACATCGATGCACTCGTTGTGCCCCAGATCGAGATTTCCTGTGGCGGCTCGGCCAACGTCGGGTACGTCGCCCAGCAGCAACTCGGTCCTCGCGTGTGGCAGGTCGGTTCACAAATCAGCGAGGTCGGCCAACAAGGCACCTTCCGATCGTCGATCGCAGCGTTCGGTGGGCACTACGCCCGGATGCGTTCTGACTGTCGTCTTCAAGGCCGGGGCGCCCACGGCGATCTCGACGCCATCTACTTCGGTGACAGCGATCAAGTGCTCGACTTTCGTACCTTCCAAGACCACAACGCACCAAACACCACCAGCAATCTGTTGTTCAAGGGTGTTGTCGACGATGCCTCCCGTGCGATCTACACCGGACTCATCCGTGTCTCCGAAGACGCTCCTGGCACGGTTGCCTTTCAAACGAACAGCAACATCAAGCTTGGTGCTGAGAGCTGGGCCGAGTCGGTGCCCAACCTAGAGATTGAGACAAACGACGTGAAGTGCAGCCATGCATCAACGGTCGGGCCGATCGACGAGGAACAACGCTTCTATCTTGAGACTCGGGGTGTGCCTCCCCATGTGGCCGATCAGCTGATCGTTGCTGGCTTCTTCGACGAGGTCATCGCCGACCTGCCGATCAAGACCACTGAAACATCGCTACGGGCTGCGATTGCGCAGAAGTTGGGCAGCGGAACACTTGGCGATGTGGTTCCAGCATGAGCGACGCACCCGCCACGAACCCAACACCAGTTGTCGTCTGTAACGAGGATGATCTCGAGGTCGGTGAAGCGCGACGTTACGACGTTGCTGATCTCCGACTTGCGGTAGTTCGCGGTAACGATTGCTGGTTCGTCATCGACGACGAATGCAGCCATGCTGACTACTCGCTGGCCGAGGGTGAAGTCGATCTCGACGACTGCACTATTGAATGCTGGAAGCACGGCTCACTTTTTTCTCTCACCACGGGCAAGCCAGAGACGCTGCCGGCGACACGCCCAGTGGGCGTCTATCCCGTGACCGTTGAAGCGGGCGAAGTCATGGTGACGATCCCCGCACGCACCCCCCAGGCCGGAGACGCACAATGAGCGAACTAATCATCGAAAACCTTTCCGCCCGGATCGGCGAGAAACAGATCTTGCGTGGCCTTGACCTCACCGTCAGAAGCGGCGAAGTCCATGCGATCATGGGGCCCAACGGTGCTGGTAAGTCAACACTTGCTGCGGTCATGATGGGCCGTCCTGGGTATATCGTGACCGGCGGTTCCATAAAGCTCGACGGCGTAGAGCTGCTCGATCTTGCTCCCTACCAACGTGCGCAAGCCGGCATGTTCCTCGTCATGCAGTATCCAACCGAGGTTCCTGGGGTGCGCGTGCCTGTCATGATGCGTGCTGCCTATGAGGCATCTGGACGTGACGCCTCCACGGTCGACGCTGCTATCGCGAGCGAGGCTGAGCGGCTTGAGATCCCCGCAGCACTGCTCGACCGGCCGGTCAATGTGGATTTGTCGGGCGGCGAAAAGAAGCGCAACGAGACATTGCAGCTCGGTGTGCTTGCGCCCAAGTTCGCTATTCTTGACGAGCTGGACTCAGGGCTCGACGTCGATGCGATGCGTCTCGCATCGGCTCGCGTCGAACAAGAGACAAACGACAACAACATGGGCGTCATCGCGATCACCCACTACAACCGTTTGCTCGCAGAACTTAATGCCGACTGGGTACATGTACTGGTCAATGGCCGCATCGTGGACTACGGCCCCGCCGAGCTGGCGAACGAGATCGAAGCAAGCGGTTATGACCGCTGGATCGCCATGGGCGCAACCGAGATCTCGGTTGGGCTCGGCGGATCACTTGGTTCGCTGATGACTGTGTCAGCGCCAGCCACATCCGATCCGTTCGCTGATCTTTAGCGGAAGGCCCGCACCGATGGCCCGACCTGGACTGTTACCCGACGATGAGATCGAGATTTGGCTTCGGGCCCATCCGTTGTGGCACCGCGACGGTCAGACGCTCAAAAGGTCGTTGCAGTTCGGTGACTTCAGCGAAGCATTTGCGTTTATGACGCGAGTCGCACTCGTGGCCGAGAAAGCTGATCATCATCCTGAGTGGTTCAACGTGTACAACCGAGTCGATATCGCGATCACCACGCACGATGCGGGTGGGCTGACTGCATACGACACAGATTTCGCCGTTGCCGTCGACGCCATAATGCCTGGCTGACGGCCGACGGGTAGTGTCGCGTACATGGCACTACTGACCGAGGAACATCTGCGGTGGGTTGGCACGTCTGATCCGCCAGTGACCGTTGAGATCTCTCGCCGAGACATCGTCAAGTACGCAACAGCGACTGAGCAACGACAAGCCAAGTATCTCGTTGGTGATGAAGCGCCACCGATGTTTATTTTCAACCTCTTTGCTCAGATCCCAACCATGGATGACATCCGTGCCGACGGGCTTGCCCGTCGAACGGGCGCAGGCCCATCGCTCCCTCTCAAGCGGATGATGGCAGGTGGGACCAATGTCGAGCTTCATCGTCCCATTCGAGCCGGTGACGTTCTCACAGCAACCCGCACACTGGTGGCGATGTCCGAGAAAGAGGGTCGTACCGGACCGCTCATCTTTCTGGAATACCAGACCGACGTAGTCGACGCCGATGGCAATGCAGTGATGTCGGATCATCAAACAGGTATCGCCCGATGACTGAGCTAACGCCTCCAGAGCGCCCATCTGGCGATAGCACCCCTGGTGAAGATGATGGTCCCCGGCTGGTGCCGACTGCACTTCCTGCGGCTGAACTCCGGGTAGGGGATCTACTCCCGACCCGCACGCACCTGGCTACGAACGTGAGCTTGTTCCTCTACAACGCAGCGGTGTGGAACCCTCATCGGATTCACTACGACGCCACATATGCGACAGACGTCGAGGGTCACGCCGGGATCGTGATCGACGGCCCGCTCCAAGGGGATTGGATCACCCAAATTGCACTCAATTGGCTGGGCCCCGACGATGAGCTGGTTCGTTTCAGTTATCAGAACCGACTTGCTACTCACTTGGGAGAGACATTAACGAGTGCCGGTAAGGTCGCGGCCGTCGATGTGGCGGCAAGTCTGGTCGAGCTCGAGCTCTTCGTGATGAACGAGCAGCAGGTTGTGACGACACCGGGCACTGCCACAGTGTTCATCGCACGTTAGACGACCTGATCGTCGGGTTGAGCTGAGCTCATGGCCCGCCACAATGTGCGATAGTTCGGGTAGCTGTAGTCGTTTGTGACCCACCCTGAGGCCACGAGTTCTCGTTGAAGCTTGGGGAGGTTCCAGTTGGGTACACCCATGTCGACGTGGTGGGCGAGGTGGTAGCCAATGTTGAACGGCACGAGCCAGAACGATGCCAACCTGCTTTGTTTCACATCATGGGTGGTCTGCCGTCGATCAGCAGAACGCATGAGACCACCGTGCTCAGCCACCGACCTGAGTCTATTGATCACCCGCCAGACGGTGATGTGGGGGAGCCACCACAACAACACATATAACTCCGGGCGCCCAATAGCGAAGAACGCGATAACCAGAACAACCTGACAACCCATGATCTTGACAGCTGGCGGCTTGCGACGAACTGCTGCACGGACCAGCCCTTTGAAGAGCTTGAGGCCGGTTCGGCCAGTTGCGTCGCGAACGAGTTTGCGACGAAAACTTGAGCGAGTGATGGGATAGGCCCGATACAGCGCCATATCCGGTTCCTTCGGACCTAGTTCATCGCGGTGGTGATCGATATGGGCTCGCCGGTAGAGCTCGAAGGGAACCCACGACGGGTATGACAGGATCCAGCGTCCGACGAAGTCATTGACTTTCTTGTTGGTGAAGAGCGTGCGGTGGACGGCTTCGTGACCGAGTGAAGCAAATCGTGCATATTGACGGCCCATAAGAAAGAACGCCACGATCCACGACGCAGGATGTGCCAACACGATTGCGAGCCAAACAATAACAATGGGTTCGGCCACGACGAGAGCAACAGCGAGGCCACTGCGGAGGTCGGGGATTATACGCAACTCGGCGCGAAGCCCTGGAACGGCCTTGCCTCCGGCCAAGAGCCGGTCGGTTGGCAACACGTCGGGGAGCGCGGAGGCGGGTGCGACCATCTTCCCGAATCCAGGCGGGGCGTCTTTCGGATCTGCGAGCACCGGCATGGCTAGATCATAGGCCGTTCATGGGATCCGACGAGAGCCGGTACGGTCATGAGGTGGCCGACTTCGTGAACGATCCGATCGGGGTGTCGACACTCCCTCGTCTCGGCAATGACAACTTCGAGGTGGTCGATCCGAACTGGCTACGGGTGTCTCTTATCGGTATCGGGCTGTTTGCAACCGCGGTCGTGGCCGCCGGCGGAGTTCTCTTGTTGCTCCTCGATTTCAGCTGGGTTCTTCTTGGCGCGGTTGTTGGTCTGCTGGTGGCGAGTGGACTCATTGCGATGGGCCGTGTTCTTGAGGTACGCCACATCGCGTATCAGGTACGTCAGCACGATCTTTCGTATCGAAGTGGTGTTTTGACCAAACGGGTATCGACCGTGCCGTTTGTTCGGGTGCAACATGCCCGTATCCGTCAGGGGCCGGTGCAACGCCGTTTCGGTCTCGCCACACTCGAGATCAACTCAGCAGGTCCGGATCTTCGGATCCAGGGATTGGCTGGAGATACCGCAGATCGACTCAAAGCACTTGTTGTCGAACGCGCCGGCGATCTTGCCGAGGATTCGTGAATGAGGTCAACCCAGCACGGGGAGCTGTTCTAGATCTACGGACGCCCCAGCGTCAATCGTTGTGGGCGATTGTCTTCCTAGCATTCCGAACGTTGCGATCGATCGGCCTCATTCAGCTCCTCCTTTTTGTCGGTTTCGTGATCGCTCGACTTCCCTCGGTGTTGGTCTTTGTTGGCCTGGTCGGTGTTGTGGGTCTCGGGTTGTTTGCCGTTGCTGGGTTGCGGTGGTGGCGGTTCACCTTCGAGATCGAGGGAGAGGAGCTTGTCGTGCGGCGTGGTGTTGTGCAGCAGCAGCGGCTGTCGATTCCCCTTGGGCGCGTGCAGAGTGTGTCTCTCGAGCAGAAACTGCTGCATCGGATTGTGTCGTTGGTGCAGATCTCGCTGGAGACCGCTGGTACGGAGACGGCAGAATTCGTGATCGATGCGGTCGATCAGCGCACGGCCAGCGCACTGCAACAAACGATTGCCAACTATCGGAGGCCCACACGCGTTGTAGCCGGGGGCGACGAGCAACCCGACACGTTTCCGCCTCGGCCAGAGCAGACAGTTGTACACCACAACCCGCGACGGGTGATGCAGATAGCGCTCACCCAGACCCCGTTCGCAGGCCTCGTCATCCTTGCTCCGCTGTTCGCTCTTGGCGACGAGCTCCGCCGCTTCCTGCCGTTTGATCTGCCCCGGTTCGACGAGCCGCAGGGGGCTAGATGGTTGGTGTGGTTTGTACCACTGGCGCTCGCTGTTGGTCTCGCGACGAGCCTGGTGTTGAACCTGGTGCGGGTCTTGCTCACGGACTGGAACCTGACGGTTCGTTCAACAGCGGCTGGACTACGCCGTGATGCCGGCCTGTTATCGACCACCAGTGTGGCCACACCAGTGCCCAGGATCCAGATCGTCCGGATCCGACAAGGTGTGTTGGAGCGGTTGTGGAAGCTCCATACCGTTCACTTGGAAACCATTGGAAGCACGAATATCTCCGTGCCAGGATGTGCCGCTGAGCAGGTGAAAACGCTTAGCCACGTAGCCCTCGCTGGATCGGTGCACGGGGAGCACCTGGCCGAACGAGTCTCGCCAGCTGAGGTGGTCCTGCGAACCCGCAACACCTTGATCCTTGCCGCACTAGCTGCTGGTGTTCTGTGGTGGCTGACGAGTTGGTGGGGCTTCACGCCCCTGCTGTTGGTTCCTTATGTGTGGGCACGAACCCGGCGACAGGTTCGATTACGGCGGTGGGCGATCGAGACCGACACGTTCGGGCAATTTCGAGCCTTTGTTGCGTGGCAACGGGAGGAAGTCTTGGTCCGGAAGGTCAATGGTGTCACGGTGGCTCAACGACTGTTCGAACGTAGACGTGGGTTGGCAACGGTGGTCTTGTCCACCGCTGCCGGCGACCTCTCGGTCGGGATGATTCCGTTGGAACAGGCAGAGTGGGTTCGTGATCTCGTGCTCCGGTCGGTCGAGACCGATCGTCGGGCATGGATGTAGCGAGGTTCGGAGCGGGGTTGTCCGAAGACGGCGTGGTGCGCCCAGCTGTTCGATGATGGCCTCCAGTTCCTCAGCCGCGGTCGAGCGGGCGGCGACGACGAGCATGATGGACCAAGGGGAGCGTGGCGCGACTTTTGTGCCGGTAGCTCGTCCGCCGATGTCAGGGCAGAGCCTTTCGGCCACTAGGTTCTTACGGTGGACGAGCCGTTCTATCTTCCTCTTGCCGACGAGGCGTCAGTATTCGAGGCCGCCGTAACCGCGCGTTTGCCGGTGTTGTTGAAAGGGCCGACGGGGTGCGGTAAGACCCGTTTTGTCGAACACATGGCGTGGCGGCTGGGGCGCGATCTGACAACCGTTGCCTGTCACGAGGACCTCACTGCTACGGACCTTGTTGGCCGATACCTGCTGTCAGGCGATGAGACCGTGTGGATGGATGGGCCACTGACACGATCTGTTCGGTCGGGTGCGATCTGCTACCTCGACGAGGTTGTCGAAGCCCGCAAGGACACCACGGTGATCATCCACTCGTTGACTGATCATCGTCGAGTATTGCCGATCGACAAAACCGCAGAGATGCTCCACGCTCATGATGATTTCTTGCTGGTGATCTCGTATAACCCGGGGTATCAGAGTGTGCTGAAGGACCTGAAACCTTCGACCCGCCAGCGATTCGTCAGTATCGAGTTTGATTATCCCGACGTCGAGGCCGAGGCCCTGATCCTCACGACCGAGACCGGTGTCGACGAGGAGACTGCGATCCGGTTGTCACGTTGTGGTTCGCAGGCCCGCAATCTTCGGGAACGGGGATTTGAAGACGGTGTGAGTACCAGGCTGCTCGTGTACGCGGGACATCTGATCGAACAGGGAATCCCGGCCCGGCGAGCGTGCGAGGCTGCTTTGGTGCAGGCCATTAGCGACGACGTCGATATGCAAACAGCTGTCCGAGACATCGTCGACGTCATCTTTCCGTGATCTCGCTGAGCGAGGTCCACACCTCGCTGTCGTTATTTGCCGAGGCGATCCACGGCAAACCCGTCGCCTTCGCGGTGGGTGATGGCCAATCAGCCTGTTGGCCGTGGGCCCACGAGATCCCAGCTGGTGGGGTGATTCTGCCGCCAGCGCTGGAGAGCCGAGCCTTCTATCGGTTCGTGTTACTCCATCAACTACTCAAGCAGCAGGTGCCACCCACTGGTAGGTCGGGGCTGTTCGAGAGGCTGGTCGACATTGCAGAAAACCACCGGGTGACGGGCCAGATACGACGTGAGTACCCGGGCGCAGTCGCCGACATGGAACAGGTGCTCGTACATGCGAGCGATCGGGGAGCCACCCGGCTACCACAGGCAGACGACGCGGACAATGCATCTGGGGTATTCCTGCGGGCGTTGCGCCTTCACACGCTTGGCGCGACCAAGTTCGAGCGAACCTCGGCTCGTAACGCCAGAGCGATAAACCTCCTCGACCGGATGCATCACCCCGACGCAACACCCGAAACGAGCCTGCGTATTGCCCGGCTCTTGCTGCACCTGATCGACGGATCAGCGCCGGCGCAGGATTCGTTGGTGGGGTTGGCGGAGCTCGAGGAGGACCCAGAGACTCAGGGACTGGAGTCCGAGGCGTCCACTGGCGTTTCCCTGGATGGAGGAACACCGAACGAGGTTGTCGACGGGCAAGGTTCGAGCAGCGGCCAGCTCACCAGCGATCTGAGTGATCAGGCACAGTCTGCGAGCGAGGCCGACGAGAACGACAGTTTGACAGCAGGTCTGACCCTGCCGACCGTGGGGACGCGGCTACCAAGTGATGGCAGCCGCACGTTTATCTATGACGAGTGGGACTATCACCAAAAATCCCATCGACCAGCCTGGTGCCGGGTCGTAGAGGAACGCCTCGTTGGTGATGACCACGAATTCATCGTGGACGTACGCCGACGGCACCAGCAGCTTCGATCCCAGATTCGTCACCGACTTCTGCGGCTACCTGCGCAGAATCTGGTGCGGGTGCACCGGTCGCTCGACGGCGACGAACTCGATCTTGATGCGGCGATCGAAGCGGTGGTCGATCGTCGTAGTGGTGCGCCCGTTGATGACCGGCTACAGATCCGACGTGATCGAGCGGGTCGCGATGTGGCAACCGCTTTTCTCGTTGACCTCAGCGCATCCACGAGTTCGCCAGCTGTCCCGCCCGAACCGGTCGTGGTCGAAGCCAGCTTGGATCCATTCGATGACCCCATGTCCTACGGGCCAATCTGGGACGCACCCCGGACAGTCGAACCGATCAGGCGGGTGATTGATGTCGCAAAGGACGCCGTTGCCTTGATGGGCGACGCATTGCAGGATCTGGGTGACCGGTATGCGGTGTACGGGTTCTCGGGAACTGGGCGGGATCATGTCGAGTTCAAGATCGGCAAAGACTTCGCGGATCGGGCCAATGCCTCGAGTTGGGCCTCGATCGCTGAGATGAAGCCGCTCCGTTACACCCGTATGGGGCCGGCAATACGGCATGCGTCGGCCAAGCTCCAGGCTGTGGGAGCCCAGACAAAGCTGCTCATTGTGGTCTCCGATGGGTATCCACAAGATGTTGACTACGGTGCAGACCGCAACGATCGTGACTATGGCATGCACGACACGGCTCGGGCATTGGCCGACGCTGAACGTGCGGGAATAGGCACCTTCTGTGTCACGATCGACCCGGCCGGACACGACTATCTGCGCGATATGTGCCCCGACGGTCGTTACCTGGTCATCGACGACGTCGAATCCTTGCCGGAAGAGTTGGCCAAGCTCTACTTAGGCAACGTTGGCGGTCCGTAATCGGTATCCGTGGGAACCGAACGTTTTGTGATATTTCCGCGGTTCGACGTGTCGAACCATCGCCGGGCCAGCGACACTGGTCGCCGATGTCCGTGCAGCAGATCACTTCACATGGCGGCGCCGTCGAACTGGCGACTCAGACAACGTTCCGTGTCTGGATCGACCAGGATTTGTGTACCGGCGACGGTCTGTGTGTCGATGTTGTGCCCGAGGTCTTCACCTTGCTCGAAGACGGTATTGCCTACGTATGCCAGGACGGCGAGGCACTCAATGATCCGGGAATGGCTGAGAGCCAGGCGATCGTTCCGCAAGAACACGAAACGGCCGTCATCCGTGCGGCCTTGATCTGCCCGGGTGAATGCATCTTCATCGAACGCGATGACCTGACCTGACTCGAACTGGGCGCAGTCCGCGAGCGCTCGTACTTCTCCACCATCGACTGCTTTGGCCTCGAGCGATGCCTCTTCGAAAGCAATTTCCCGATTGACCGATTTTCGATGTCCGACCAGGTGTTGTCGAAAGCGTCGAACAAGATCGCACAACAGTTCACGGCCGACGAACGAGATCAGATGTTCTGCGGCACCGCCGAGTGGATCTCTTCACTCGGCGACGAGGTAGTAGTCGAGATCGATCTGCGCGAAGTCCTGGGTGTAGGCATCGAACCGTTCGGTTGCGGCGGAGAACATGGCTCGTTGAGCGGCGGTTGGCGCCTGAGTGGTGTCCCACAGATGCCCGGCAATACGTCCGATCAGGCCAAGAATCGATGGCGGCTGCGCCTCGTGGAGCTGCTCTCGGGTCGGGTCGCCCTTGAGTTCGCGACGCAACTCGTGAAGCCGCACCTGGGTATTTTCGATTGCAGCGAATTGATCTGCCGTGGCCTCGGGAGCAATGGCAATTTCTGCACGCTGCTCGTTCAGCCTCTTCTGAACGTCGCTCAGTTGTTTCTCGCTGTGGAGGACCTGGTGATGAAGCCGCCAGACCTGCTGGTTGAACGCTGCTGACTCGGCGAGATCTGGTTGGGCAGCGACCGCCGGCGTTGGTTTGACGAAGAACTGCTGCGGCTCTGTGAGCTGGGTGGTCGTCTGGGCATCGACCTGCACGATCTCGACCGAATAGGTGCCGGGGGCGACGAGAGGGCCGCGAGGTTCGTTCTCCCACGGCTCCCGGAATGCGGGTTTCTCTAGCATGACCGGATGAGGGGCCGCGAGCCGAAGATCCCAGGTGGTGCGATGCAGCCCTGCCTTGGTTTCGCCGTCGAGCCTACGCACGATGTCGCCATTCGTATCTCGAACGATCAGGAAGACCCGAGGATCAGTTGTGGTGTGTTCATCCCACAGCGCTGGCCAGCCTGGCCAGTCGATGTCCTCGTGGCCGTCCGCTGCTGCTTTCTCAATTTCGTGGCGTTGTTGCTTCAGCGACAACACGTCGGCGGCTAGGTGATAGGTGAAACAAGCACCGGGATCAGGATTCTTGGCAGCAAAGGCGGTCGACCCGAGTGTTGGCTGGCCTTCCGCTTGTGCTGTTTGGTGGGGAACGTAGAACCATACATCTCGGACAGGAAAGACGGTGGCGTCTGCCGCCAGCGTGTCGTCGTCGAGGTGGCGAAGTGAGGTGTAGTCGTCGAGTACATAGATGCCTCGGCCAAAGGTGGCACCAACGAGATCTTCGGAGCGTCGATGGATCACGATGTCCCGGAAGGAGATAGGTGGTGCCCCTGCAAGTTTGTGCCAGTTCTCGCCGTGGTTCACGGTGGCATACAAACCAAACTCGGTGCCCAAGAAGAGCAGATCGGGATTGCAATGGTCTTGTTCGATCGACCACACAATCGTGCCTTCGGGGAGATCGCCGGCCAACGACCGCCAGGTGGCGCCGTGGTCGAGACTCTCAAACACGTACGGCGTATAGTCGCCGTTCTTGTGCGCGTCGGCGACCGCGAACACGACGGCGTCGTCGTGTTGAGATGTTTTGACGTTGTTGATGAACCCGTCGGTCGGGAACTCGGGCATGTCTCCGGCAACGGTCCACGACGCGCCGCCATCGTTGGTGACCTGGACCAGGCCGTCGTCGGTGCCAACAATGATGACACCGGGGGTCACCGGGGATTCGCTTAGATGAGTAATCGTGCTGTACATCGACATGGCCATGTGGTCCCACAACGCATCGACGCTTTGGACACGGCCGCCGTCTTCGTGGCTGGTAATAGGGACCTGGTAGCGGTTGATACTTCGGGTCAGGTCACCGCTGATTGCGGTCCACGAGTCGCCACGGTCATCGCTGCGCCACACCCGTTGTGATGCCACAAAGATCGTGTGTGGGTTGTGGGGGCTGACGACGATGGGGCAGTCCCAATTCCAGCGTTCTGGGTCGTCGCCAGGTGCTCCCTGAGGTTGAATGTCTTGCAACTCCATCGTGCGGCGGTCCATCCGCATCACGTTGCCGTTCTGCCATTCCATGTAACAGATGTTGGGATCCTCGGGATCGAAGGCCACGTGGTAACCATCTGCACCGAGTGTCACGCTCCAGTCCTGGCTACGGACACCTTCGACGCCCGTGGTACGAGAGGGGCCATACAACGTGCCGAGATCCTGGGCTCCGGCGAGGATGTTGTAGAAGGGTTCGGCGTTGTCGGTGGCGACTCGATAGAACTGGGAGATGGGCAGGTTGGGCACATGCCGGAACGACTCGCCGTGGTCGAAGGTTTCATAGAGCCCCGCGTCGGCGCCGATGAGCAAGTGATCACCGTCGTCGGGATCGATCCACACCAGATGATTGTCTGAGTGTTTGGTCCTGCCGGTTTCCAGCCGCTGAATGGTCTTGCCGCCGTCGGGTGTCCAGTGGACAAATACATCGACCTGATAGACCCGTTCGGGGTCGGTTGGTGAGGCGAAGATTTCTTGGTAGTAGTGCGGGCCAGTGCCGCCAGAGATGTATTCGTTGCGTCGTTCCCAGCTCTCGCCCCGGTCGGTCGAACGGTAGAAACCCCGGGTTTCTGCGTCGGCCTCGACCGTGGCGTAGACGGTGTCAGGCGAGGCTGGGGTCACGGCCAGGCCGATCTTGCCCATGTCGCCCTTTGGGAGCCCGTGGGTGATCTCACGCCAGGAGTCGCCGCCGTTTGACGTCTTGTAGATCGCCGATCCTGGCCCACCGCCGAGGAAGCTCCACACCCGCCGCCGGCGTTGATATGCAGCGGCATACAAGGTGTCGGGATCGTCGGGAGCAAATGCCAGGCTGGTCACTCCGGTGTCGGCGTCGATCCGCAAGGCCTGGTGCCAGGATTCGCCACCATTGGTCGTCTTGTAGACACCTCGTTGACCGTCTCCAGACCACAATGGGCCCTCTGCAGCGACGTAGACCACATCGCTGTCGCGGGGATCAACGAGGATTTCGGCTATGTGTTCTGATTGGCGCAGTCCCATATGGTCCCAGGTGGCGCCACCGTTGCGACTCCGGTAGACGCCGTCGCCCCACGCGACGTGGCGGCCGCTCACGGCTTCACCGGTCCCAACCCAAACAATGTCGGGCTGGTTCGGGTCGAGCGTCACGCAGCCGATCGAGAACGACTGTTGGTCATCGAAGATGGGGGACCAGGTGGTCCCGGCATTGGTGGTCTTCCACACCCCGCCAGAACCAACGGCCAGGTACCAGGTGGACTTGTTCGCAGGATGGACAGCAAGGTCAGCGATCCGCCCGCCCATAAAGGCTGGACCGATGCCTCGCATCGAGAGTCCAGAGATGGCCGTGGCGAGTGGCGTGGTCTGGGTGGTCGACGAATCTTCAGTCATAGGTCCATCAGACCACACCCCGCTCCGTGGGAAGACGATCCGGGACGGGTTAGCTTCTGGTCTACAGGGTCGTGTCGTCCACGAACTCGACCCAATTGCCATCTGGGTCAGCGACCATAGAGATCGAGACCCCGGGTCGGATCTCACGTTGATCGATGATGACCTTTACCCCGGCGTCTCGACACGCATTGGTGGCCTCGGCCAGGTTGGTAATCTGCATGGTGAAGTACCGGATGCCTGTTGCACCTCCGATGCCGCCGGGGGGTGCTTCGGCCGATGGCGTTTCATCATGGCTTACGAGCTTGATCATGGTGTCGCCACACCTCAGCCGATGCATGGTTGCCGGAACCGCCCCGGACAGTGGTGTGTCAGCGACATGTTCGAACCCGAGTAGATCTCGATAGAAGGCCAGTGACGCGTTACTGTCCTTGATCACGATGCCCAGATCGATGGCGTTCTTGCGTAGTGAAAGCATGACGTGATGCTATGCATCTCGTTGCACCCGTCGTTAGCTGCTGTGGCTAATCCAGGTGGCGTACATCGATGCGTAGTAGCCGCCGTGTGCCACCAGTTCGTCGTGGGTGCCTAGTTCGATGATCTCACCGCCGTCGACCACCGCGATTCGGTCAGCCTTCATGGCGGTAGCCAGTCGATGGGCGATGATGATCGCTGTGCGACCGTCGAGCAGGGCGTCGAGCGCTCGTTCGACCTTGGCCTCGGACTGCAGATCCAGGTTGGACGTAGCCTCGTCGAGTACGAGCACCCGAGGCCTGGCGACGAACGCTCGGGCCAGAGCCAACAGTTGTCGTTCGCCTGCAGACAGTGATGTGCCTCGTTCGTGCACCGGGGTATCGAGAGATTGTGGAAGTCCGGCGACGAGGTCGTCGATCCCGGCTGCGGTGAGCGCCTGCCAGATCTCGTGGTCGGTGGCGTCGGGCCGCGCAAAGCTCACATTGTCGCGTACGGTTCCAGCGAACAAGAACGGTTCTTGCGGAACAACACCAAGTTGGCGACGAAGGGATGTAATGGTCACGTCCCGTAGGTCGTGGCCGTCGATGCGAACGGTGCCCCTTTGTGGGTCATAGAACCGAGTGATCAGTTTGGCGATAGTTGACTTTCCAGCGCCCGTTGGTCCGACGACCGCGATCGATTCGCCCTTGGCGAGTGACAGGCTCACATCGTGCAAGATAGGGACGGCAGGGTCGTAGCCGAATGTCACGTGTTCAAGCTCGATAAGGCCCTCGATCGGAGGTAGTTCGATGGCGTCAGGCTCTTCGGCCACCGATGGAGCCTGCGCCAGCAACTCACGCAGTTTGGCGACCGCGGACTGTCCTTGTTGATATCCGTTGTAGAGCTGCGTGAGGGATTGAATCGGGGCAAAGAACGCTGCCAGGTACAACAAGAAGGCGGTGAGTTCACCAATCTCGAGGTCACCATTAATCACCCGTCGGCCACCTATGAGCAGCACCAATGCCTGGCCGAAAATGGCGATCCCTTCGGTGCCGGGTGTGTAGATCGAAGCCGCCCGAATGGCATTGAGATTGGCGTCCTTGTGGTCACCGACCACATTGGTGTGGTTGATCACATTGTGGCGGCGGCGGTTGTGAGCCGTGATGACTCGAATACCGGCCAGGCTCTCCTGCAGGTCGGACAAGACGCGGCCAATGTGGTCGCGGACCTTGGCGTATGCAGCGTCGGACCGACGTCGGAACCAGTTACTGAGCACGATGGTGACGGGAACGACCACAAGTAGGGTCATCGCTGCCAGCGACGGATCTAGGACAAACAGCACGGCCGTGATTACCAGCAGAGTAAGTCCCTGCACCGCGAAGCTGACCAGCCCCTCTTGGAACAGTTGAGACAGTGCTTCGATATCGCTCGTCATCCGAGTCATGAGAACACCCGCCTTTTCGCTGGTGTAGAAACCCAATGACTGGCGCTGAAGATGGCTAAAGACACGAATTCGAAGCGATCTGGTCAGGTCCTCGCCCAACGTGCCGGTGTAACGAATACGGATGCGACTGTTGACCGCGCCGATGGCGATCGACGAGATGTAGGCGAAGGCCACCCACACGAGCACTGACTTGTTCTTAGGTGTAACGCCGTCGTCGATACCGATCTGGGTCAGAAGGGGTCCGGCTTGCAGGGCCAGGCTTTCGAAAACCACGAGCAGGAGCGCACCAAAGAGCCGCCAACGGTGGGGCCACAGGAAGCTGCGGAGGGTGAACGGCACCGTGCCTGGGTGGATGTGTTCGAACGTGATGGCCGGGTCCGGGTGTTCGGGTTCGCGATCTAGTACCGCGTCGACCCGGTCCTGTAGGTGGCCGGGGACACCAGCGTGGGGGAGCCCGGCGTCGCGAGAGGCGGTGACTGAGTTGGCGCCGCCGAAACCCACGGGGGGACCGAAGCTCACGGTGCTCCTTCGTCGATGAGGTCGGGCTCTAGCGGATCAGCCTCGGCGAGAATCTGGACATAACGTGGTTCGTGCGCAAGAAGATCCGCGTGGGTACCGGTGGCGACGACCTGTCCGCCCTCAAGAAGTAGCACCCGATCAGCCAGCGCGATGGTCGACAACCGGTGGGCAATCAAGATCGTGGTTCGGTCAGCGAGTAAGCCGTGCAGCGCGTCGTGGATCGCCGACTCGACGGTGACATCGATGGCGCTCGTGGCGTCGTCGAGCACCAAAATTGGTGGGTTCTCAAGGAGCGTTCGAGCAATGGCGATTCGTTGCCGCTGCCCGCCAGACAACGTGTAGCCGCGTTCACCAACAACGGTGTCGTAGCCGTTGCCAAGTTCGGTGATGAACTCGTGCGCCTGCGCGGCGGTCGCCGCACGCACTACGTCATCCAGGTCCGCGTTGGGTAGTCCGTATGCGATGTTGTCGCGAACTGAGGACGAGAACAAGAACGGCTCGTCGAAAACGAGGCCGACATAATGACGAAGACTTGTCAGCGTGACTGAGTGGATCGACTGGCCATCGATGGTGATGGTGCCGCTGTCGGCTTCATAGAAACGTGCCAAAAGCCGAGCGATGGTCGACTTGCCGCTGCCGGTGCGGCCCACGATAGCCACCGTCTCGCCACCAGCGATGTGCAGGTTTAGCCCTGTTAAGACGGGCAGTCGTCGTGGCGCGACTCCCTCGTCGAAGCTGGGTGCTGCGTTCGGATAGGTGAAGTGCACATCGCGAAACTCGATGTCTCCTGCCGGGCGATCGAGGTCGCTCGCTCCAGGAGAGTCTGCAATGTCTGGTTCCTCGTCGAGCACCTCGTAGATACGAGTCGCGGATGCGCTTGCTCGTTGGGCCTGAAGCACGATGAAGCCAAACATACGAAACGGTGCCTGCATCATGATGACATAGGCGTTGAAGGCAAACAGGGTGCCGATGCTGACCTTGCCGTCGACAGCGAGCAGCCCTCCGTAGAGAAGGACCATGGCCATACCAACCCGAGGCAGAGCTTCGATGAACGGGTTGTAACGAGCGCGAGTCTTGATCGCTTCAACGTTGGCCCATTTGAGATGGTCAGCCGCTCTGGCCAGCAGATTGACTTGGCGTTCCTCGGCGGCGAATGACTTGACCACTCGCGTGCCGTTGACGTTCTCGTCGACGATGGTTGCGAGTTCGGCCATGCGGGCCTGGCTCACCCAGGTGAGCGGAAAGACGGTGGTACGTAACTTCTGGCCAAAGACATAGACCAGCGGAAGTGTGCTCAGCGCCACCAGGGTCAGCGGCACATGGATGGTCAGCATGAAACCGAACGCCAGCACGAATGCGAGGCCGGACATCATGATCAGAGGCCCGTAGGCAAGCAGCAGTTGGATCGAACGGATATCGCTATTGGCTCGGGAGATAACCTGGCCTGACTGAGTGCGGTCGTAGTAAGAAAACGACAGCGTGGTCAGATGGTCATACAACAGTGCCCGTAGATCGGTCTCGACATTCCACGCAAGCTGGAACAAGGAATATCGGTAGGTCAGCCCGAAAAGAAACCGGCCAAGACCTAGGCAGAGAAGAACCACGATCCATGTGGTCAGGTCGCTTCGGTCACCGCTAATCGTGCTGTCGATAGCGGAGCGCACCACCGCTGGCACGGCAACCTGAAGCACGAGCGCAATGACCCCAGACACGGCGCCGATAAGCAATGGCCGGCGATGCTGTTTGATCAGCGGCAGTAGTCGCCGCATCCATCCGAGATCGCGGTCAGGATCGATGCTGGCGTGAGGCGACCGGTGGCGAGCTTTGATGCCTACATGTTCGAACCCCAATGAGTCAGGGTCTTGGAAGTCAGGGTCTAGGGAGTCAGGGTCTAGGGAGTCAGGGTCTAGGGAGTTTGGGTCTAGCGAGGTTGGGAGTGGAGGATTGGTTGCGGTCATGGCTCTGGCCCATCCTTGCATGTTGTTGCCACAAAACCGATCTGGTCAACCGAGTTCTGTTCTTCGAGCGAGTTGGTGTTGCGAAATCGAATGAGATGGGTAGTGGGTCTGACCCTGGAAGAGCGCGAGACTCGATGATCATGCGCGCCTTCGTCACTCACAACCCCGAAGATCTCGATGCCTACTACGGACGAGCCTTGCCCAAGCTCCGAGAGATCGCCGAGGTTGTACTCAATCCCATCGACCGTGACTTGACGACACCCGAGTTCATCGAGGCCGCTGCTGGTTGCGAGGTGATCATTGCTCACCGAGCGACACCGGGTGACGCAGCGATCTTCCGTGCCTTACCGGAGCTGACCGCCTTTCTACGTTGTGCGGTTGACATCAGTACCGTCGACGTCGTAGCTGCCAGCGCCGCCGGTGTTGTGGTGGCCCGGGCCGACAAAAGTTTCGTCGCATCCACCGCCGAGTTGGCCGTTGGGCTGTTGTTGGACTGCGCTCGCAATATCTCAGCGTCTACCGTTGACTACCGGTCCGGTACGGCGCCGCCGCAACGATCTGGATGGCAGCTCGCAGGTCAGACCGCTGGCATTCTGGGCTACGGAGCGATCGGTTCGTATTTGGCTGGTCTTCTCAGCGCCATGGGTATGCACGTCCTCGTGCATGACCCGTTTGTGATCGATATCCCCATGCCCATTGAACGTGCTGGGTTACAAGAAGTTCTGGCCACCGCCGACGTGGTGTTCCCATTGGCACCAGCTACACCCGAGACCGAAAACCTGATTGGACAGGCCGAGCTTGCGTCGATGAAGCCTGGTGTCACGCTCATCAACGTCTCTCGGGGTGAGCTGATGGATGAAGCTGCCGTGTTGGCGGCGTTGCGGTCGGGACACCTAGGTGCGCTCGGTCTCGATGTCGGGCGAGCAGCCGATCAGCGGCCGTCGCTTGCCCTCGCTCAACACCCCAGAACAGTGGCCACGCCGCATCTGGGCGGTCTCACGCCGCAGAATGCCGATGCCCAAGCTGCCAGTAGCGTTGAACAGGTCGCTGCCATGATCGCCGGGGCCTTGCCGCCACGGAGCGTCAACGCCGAGCATGCGGATCGGCTCCAGCAGTGGTGGAAGCAGTGACACCTGAGAGCGAACTTCCTGGAAACCGCAGCGCTGGCCTGGTCGGCACATGTGACACCCATATGCACTTCTACGACGGTTCCTATCCGACGTCGGCCAGTGCCACATTGTTCCCGCCGGATGCCTCGCCATCGGCCTATCGAGACGTACAACAAGCGCTTGGACTACAGCGTGTGGTCGTGGTGCAACCCACGACCTATGGGCTCGACAACTCGTGCCAGCTCGATGCGATGTTGAAGTTCGGCCATGACGCCAGGGGAGTGATGGTGGTCGACGCTGGAACTACAGCTGCGGAACTGCAACGGTTAGATGGCCGCGGGGTGGTCGGCGCTCGGTTCCATATGTTGCCTGGCGGCGCAGTGCCGTGGGAAGACCTGGAAGCCGTTGCGGCCACGATCGCCGAACTTGGCTGGCATATCCAACTGCAGTGCAACGGCCGAGAACTCCCAGCCCGCCGTGCTCAACTCGCAACCCTGCCCACGGCACTGGTGATTGACCACGTTGGCCGTTTCATGCCACCGGTTGGGGCAGCCGATCCGGCATTCCAAGTGTTGTGCGAGTTGATGGAGGGCGGCAATACCTGGGTCAAACTCTCCGCTCCTTACGAGTCCTCGCTCGAATCGATCACCAACGAACCAATCGATGACCATCACGCAGATGTTTTACTGCTGGTGGATCACCTGGTTCACCGATATCCAGAACGTCTCTTATGGGCGACGAACTGGCCGCACCCCGGACAGGACCCATCACCGACCGTTGACTCGATCGCAAGGCAACGGGATCGTTGGCTTCCAACCAGTGCATTACGTCAGCAAGTGTTGGTGGACAACCCCGACGAGGTCTACTTCGGTTAAGACAACATCGCTCCCGCGACTTCTTTGAGCAGCTTGGCGGCGACTGCCGCGGTCATGTCAACGACATCGCGATCGGGATTGAGTTCGACAATGTCGGCGCCGACGAGGTGGTGGTCTCGCAGCGAATCGATGACGTCGAGTAGTTCGCGAAAAGTCAGCCCACCCGGCTCATGATGTGACACGCCGGGAGCGACCGACGGGTCAAGCCCATCGATATCGATCGACAAATAGACCGGGCCGGAGATGGACGACGCGTCGAACTCGCCAAGGTCTCGAGGCGCAATCATCTCGACATCCCAACGGGCTGCTTGCTCACGCTGGTGGGTTGTGGCCGTTCGGATACCGATTTGGATGAGCCGCTGCATGCATCCTGCTTCAAGAGCTCGAGCGAACGGCGATGCGTGACTGAGCGGATTGTCGTCGAGATTGTCGTAGAGATCGGGATGGGCATCGATATGGACCACGGTCAACTGCTCGTACATGGCGGCGAAGCCCCGCAAGATGGGGAACGTCACTGAATGATCGCCGCCCAGACAGATCATGCGCTGACCTGCCGCCACGATCCCGGTCACTCGATCGGTGATCGCGCCGGCATCGGCCGTGGAGCCAGCCACGTTGTCGAGTTCGAGATTCCCAAGGTCTTCGATCTGAGGAACCACTTCGATGCCGTGTTCGGTTGCATGATTGCCGCTGCCCGAGTGCAGTACCGTCCGAATGGCGTCAGGGGCCTTCGCAGCGCCGAACAGGTGAGATGAGTTGGCATCGAGCGGAATCCCGAGCAAGGAGATGGTCACAGGGCGAGGATATGCCGCGGTCTAAGCGCCGGTTGCGTCGTCGATTCGCTCCTGGGTGACGCCGACCGAACGTGCGGCGGTGATGATGCTGGCCCATAGATCGGCGGGCAGATGGAGCCCTGAGGCCTCGCGCTCGGTTCGGCGCTCTCGTTCACGATCACCGGGCATCCGAACCGGGTCTTCGGCATCCAGTGGAGTGGCGGCAAGGAACCAATCGATGTAGTCGGTCACGCCTGCTGCGAACGTGTCGTCGGGGTCGATGCGAACTGGATCGATATAGATCGACAACATTCCGTTGGCGAAACGTACCTCGCCAGGGCCGGCCGTTCCTGTGCCGGTGAGTGCACCAGCGAGCAACTCGCACATGACACTCAGTCCTGAACCCTTGTGTTCGCCCATTGCCCGCAATGCCCCTGGCCCACCGTTCGCATTCGGTCGCTGGCCAGGCTGGATGTCATACAACACCGACGGATCACCGGTGATTCCATCGGGTCCGACCAGTGCATTGTCGGGAACCGCAGGACCACCATGGAGGGCAACCATCGTTTTGCCTTCGGCAACGATCGATGTAGCGAAATCGTGCACCACTGGCGGCAGCCCACCGGCCCGGGGTACACCAAAAGCATACGGATTGGTCCCCATGCGGCGATCACGGGACCCGAACGGGGCAACCAGCTGACTACTCGCAACATTGACGATATGCATGGACACCAGCCCCGCTGCTGCGGCTTGTTCAGCGAACGCCCCAATCCGACCAAGATGGCCCGCCTTCCGCAGCGCAACGATGGCTAGGCCATGTTCGGTCGCTCGCTCAATACCTAGATCGACAGCGAGCGGACCCACCGTCTGGCCCATGCCGTACTGGCCATCGACCAGCATGAGTGTTGGTTCATCGATGAGCATGGCCAGCGTTTGGTCGGCGAGCTGCACACCCGCTGCGAGCCAGTCGACGTAACGGGGAACCCGGACCACGCCATGACTGTCATGGCCAGTGAGATTGGCATCGACAAGGTTGGCAGCGATACGCCGACTCTCCTGGGGCGAACAACTTGTGTGTTCGAAGATCTCGGTAACCAGATCTGCCAATGCCTGTTGGGTGATGACGATCTCGTTGAGCGCCGGGTCGTTGCTGGACTGCATAGACCTGACACTAGTGAAGGCGCACTAGTGGCCGCATAGCGCGGTGGACTAGAACGGAGGAAAGACCGTAGGACCACAAGCAAGGGATGACGAATGGCTGTCGAGAACTTCGCCGTAGAAGCGAGTCACATCATGATGTTCGCTCGGGCGATTGGTGACCCGAACCCGATCTACTCGGATGCTGGACATGCCGAGAGCGCCGAACCGGGCGGCATCATTGCTCCGCCCACGTTTGCGCAGGCCAGCGCCCAGTTCGACCCGGATTATCGACTTCGGCCCAAAGTGGGGAAACCATGGATGGGTTCCGGCAAGGAAGCTACCGGCATAGCGCCGAAGGAGCCAGGTGCAAGCGACGACGCTCCGGTCGGGATGGGAGCCCGAGGCCTGCATGCCGAGCAACATTTCGAGTACCACCGCAACATGCGGCCCGGCGATGTCTTGAGCGCGACGGTAACGAACGGGGAGAACTGGGAGAAACACTCGAAACGTGCCGGTGTACTCAAGTTCAGCGAGACGGTGACCGAGTACCGGGACCAGCACGGTGAACTTGTGATCACGGCTCGAAGTGTTGGCGTGACCACCGAAAAAGCAGTCGAGGGTTAGGAACAGATCATGGCCTTGAACGCAGCCCAACTCCAGGTTGGCGACACCTACTCCGAGGTTCTCGTAAAAGACCTCACGCGTACCCAACTGGTGCAATACGCCGGTGCATCTGGCGACTACAACCCCGTCCATACCGATGAGAAGTTCGTGACAGAAGTCGCTGGTTACCCGACGGTGTTCGCACACGGCATGTTGACCATGGGCATGACTGGCATGTTGCTCACGAACTATGTGGGCGACGGCCGGCTTACGAAGTACGGCGTGCGATTCGTGAACCAGGTTTGGCCGGGCGACACGCTTACCGGGACCGCCGAGGTCGTAGAGATTCGCGAGGAAGACGGCGCTCATCTGGTTGACCTCAAGCTCACCACCGTGAACCAAGACGACACGCCTGTGCTCACCGGCACGGCTACGGCACGCATCGACAGCTAGTTGGACGCCACAACCCCCATGGACGAAGTGCTCGTCGACGTAGTCGATCGTGTCGCGATCATCACCTTGAACCGGCCTGATGCGCTGAATGCGTGGAATGGCCCGCTCTGCCAACAGCTGGATGCCGCATTGACCTGGGCAGCCGAGGCCGACGAGGTCGGCGCGGTCGTGATCACCGGTGCAGGTCGCGCATTTTGTGCTGGGGCTGACCTGAGCGGGGGCGGAGACACGTTCACCGACGCATCAGCCCGTGGTGGCGACGATGACATCGAGGCACGCACACCGAGTGTCCTTCCATGGGACGTACCCAAACCGGTGCTTGCTGCAATGAATGGCCATGCGGTGGGGGTCGGGGCAACGTATGCGCTCGCGTGCGACGTCAGGATCGCTTCCGAGTCAGCAAAGATTGCATTCGTCTTCGCCCGGCGCGGCATGTTGAGCGAGCTCGGCTCGCACGCAGTGTTACCCCGAGTTGTTGGGTTTTCGCACGCAGCTGACCTGTTGATGAGCGGTCGTCCCGTCACCGGCGTCGAAGCAGCGGGCATGGGTCTCGTATCGGCGGCTGTCGCGCAAGAGGACGTGCTTTCTGTGACGATGGAAAAGGCCAAAGAGATGGCCGCCCTGAGTGCGCCAGTTTCCATGGCAATCTCCAAACGACTCTTATGGGACTCGATGGGCCTCGAGGAGATGCGTCGCCGAGAGGAGCCGTTGTTCGACTGGGTTGCCGCTCAGCCCGACTCCATCGAAGGCGTCGAGTCGTTTCTCGAGAAGCGTGATCCTGATTGGAAGCTGTCCGCAGTGGATGATTTCCCGGAGGATCTGTTCGCATGAGTCTTGAGTTTGGGCTGATGACTTTGGGAGATCTGCTCGCCGACCCGGTCAGCGGTGAAGTAGCGACCGACACACAGCGGCATCGATCGATAGTCGAACAGGCTGTCGTCGCTGAGCAGGCTGGCTTCACATCGATCCATCTCGGCGAGCACCATTTCAGCGACTACGTGTTGTCGTCGCCACCGGTGGTACTGGGCGCGATAGGCGAGAGAACAAGAAACCTGAAGCTAAGCACTGCGGTGACACTGGCTGGCAACCTCGACCCCGTCCGCGTCGCAGAGGACTATGCAACCGTCGATGTGTTGAGCGGAGGGCGCGTCGAGCTGGTCCTGGGCCGAGGCAGCTTGTTTCTTCGCACCTATGAAGGCTTTGGCCACGATGTCGCCACCGCACGTGAACGTTATGACCAGAACGTCCCGCTGCTCGTCACACTGTTGCGGGAAGAGAATGTGCACTGGGCTGGCGACTTCCGGGCCGCACTGACCGGACATACGACGCGCCCACGGCCGGTGGGCGACATGCCCATTTGGGTCGGAGCGGGGTCCAAGGCATCGGCCGAACTCGCTGCCGATCTCGGTTGTTGGCTGATGCTGCCGAGCGTTTTCGGCAAACCTGAAATGTTTGTGCCGATCGTCGATATCTACCGTGCTCGTTGGGAGTCGATCGGGCGAGACTGGGCCGACGCCCGAGTCGGTGCCTGTTCACACTGTTTTGTGGGACCGACTAGCCAGGGCGCTCGGACACAGTGGGAGCCGTACTACCGCAACTATTGGGACTTCGTTGGTGATCTCCTTGGCGGTGAGGGCACGTGGCCGCCGTTTGACTTTGGTGAACTGCTCGCTGGGCCTGGCATCTGTGGCAGCCCGGCAGAGGTTGTTGACAAGATCGAAAGCTGGCGAGATATTTTTGGACTTGATCGACACCTGTTCATGTTCGACCTTGGCGGCATCGATGAGTCATCGCTGATGGGAAGTCTCGAGCTCTTCGGATCCAAGGTCATCCCGGCGGTCAAGTGACATCAGCCCAGCTACAAAGGAATGCTTATGAGTGAACTCGTACTGATCGAACGTCCAATGGAGCGCGTGGCACATGTCGTTCTGAACCGTCCCGAACGCCGAAATGCACTGACCGGACCTCTTGCCGATGCTTTCGGTGATGCTCTCGAACAACTCCATAACGACGACGACGTGACCGTGATCGTTATCCGAGGCGCTGGCAACGCCTTCTGCTCGGGGCTTGACCTGAAGGAGTTCAGTCAAGACCCTCAGCCAGATTGGGTGCCGCTGTTTTCGAAGAAGTGGCGACGCGTCCACAGCATCTTGTTTGAATCCGATCGCATCGTCGTGGGTGCACTTGAGCGGGCAGCAGTAAACGGGGGTGCTGCACTTGCACTCGCATGTGACTTGCTCGTTGCCGGTGACACGTCGTTCTTGCAGGTGGGCGAGATCCAGCAAGGTATGGCCGCGCCAATGAACATGGCGTGGCTGCGGCTTCGTTTCTCCGAAGCGTTGGCTGCCCGGCTCGTGCTGCTAGGCGACCGCATTCCCGGCCCCGAACTCGTTCGGTTAGGGATCGCGTATCAGAGCGTTCCCGATGATCAGGTTGTGGACGCCACCGACGCGCTCGTGGAGCGTCTTGCGGCCCACGATCGTGGGGGTGTCCGTCGCATCAAGACCTCGCTGCGCCGCACAACTGTGACTGAGTCGGCCGACGAATGGTTCGCCAAGGCCTTTGCGGCCGATCCCTCTCCAGCTGCCACCACGAGGCCAATCGCAGCGACCAATAGCTGACGTCAGGTTGGTTGCACAGAACATCTGCGGTGAGTTTGTAGTTCGTGGCCACTGCACGGACATCACAGACACCGGCAGCGCAACTCGATGATCTCCGAGAACAAACGGAACGTGCCGCAATCTTGGCGATCGTGTTGTCCGTCGAAGAATCGACCGGATGAGCACAGCCACGGGTTTCCTGGCGGCGAGCGGCCATCTGTCCGGCAGAGGTGTGACTGGGTTATGTCCTAGATGTCCCAAATGTTCACGTTTGTTCTTTGTACACCGAAGCGAAGACCGATTTGAGACCAAGGCGGTCGGTGAAAACCAACGGTCGAAATCAGGTGGTTGTCGTTGGGGAGTCGGTGCCCTGAGTCGAAAGCCCGGCAGAGACCCGGGCTGGTTAGTTCTTGGGGAGTTCGTTGAACGGTGTGTTCTTGTCGACGCCAGGTTCGCGCGGCAACCCGAGCGCCCGCTCGCCAAGGGTGTTCCGTTGGATCTCGTCGGTACCGCCGCCCAAACTCATGCCCCGACAATTCAGGAAGTGATAGTGAAAGTAGTCGTCGTCGAAGTTGCGTTCGACGTCCATGTCCGATCCCCAAGCGGCACCGCCAGGGAATGCCAACGCAACCGCAAGTTCGGCAGCAGCACGGCCTTGTTTCGTGCGCCACAACTTGCCAATCGACGGGTGTAGACCGCGGGCACCGATCCACCGGACCACTTGTTCACCCGAATGCAGTCGAGCGAGCTGTTGGCGGACGATGGGATCGCCGCTGCGTTCGGCTCGCTCGGCCAGCTCAATCAACTGGGCTACAGGAATAGGGGAACGGCCCGCTTTCGATCGAGACTCGGACGTGCCACTCATGGACTTGGCGCCCGTCTGCTGTCGCTCATGGCCGAGCAGGGCGACGGCGGTTGCCCACCCGCCGTTGACCTCGCCGATAACCCAATCCTTGGGGATGCGAGCCTCGTCGATAAAGACCTCGTTGAACTCGCTTACGCCCGTCATCTGCACCAGGCCACGCACGTCGACACCGGGTTGCTCCATAGGGAGAATGAACATGGTGATGCCGCGGTGTTTCGGAGCGTCCCAGTCGGTGCGTGCGAGAAGAATGGCGTACTGGCTCTGTTGGGCACCAGAGGTCCAGACTTTCTGTCCGCTGACAATCCATTCGTCGCCGTCGAGGATGGCCTTGGTCGTAAGCGACGCGAGGTCGGAACCAGACCCGGGTTCGGAGTACATCTGGCACCAGAGGTCATCGCCCCGCAGACCAGGGGCTAGGAAACGTTGCTTGAGTTCGTCGGACGCAAAGTCGCGGATGGTAGGCATCGCCATGCCGACACCAATACCGAACATGGCATCTTCGCGAGGGATGCGGCCACGACTTTCCTCGCGCCACACTTGCTGGTGCGACGTATCGAGATCCCGGCCCGCATAGTCGATCGGATAGTCGAGAGCGGCAAGCCCATGGTCGAACAATGATGCCCGCCATGCCTTACCTCGGCTCGTGGTGCCTTCGAGACCATCGAGGGCCCCAGGGAGAACCTGATCAAAAAACGTACGGACTTCGACGCGGAAGTCAGCGAGCGTTGGCGGCGCATGCGTGGTCATATGCATCGACATTAGCGCTGGGACCACTTACGAGTCTTGGTCGTCGGGTCCATTCGCCACGACGACCTCGGCATCCACGAGTGCCTGAATGGCTGCGGGACTCAGTCCAACTTCGGTCAGCACCTCGGTGGTGTGGGCAGCGAAGAGGGGTGACCCGTGGCTGAATCCAACGGGCGTATCGCTGAACTGCAAGGGCATGCCTGGGGTCGAATAGGTGCCGGCAGTCGGGTGATCGAAGTCCGAAACAAACCAGTTGGCACGCACCTGTGGGTCATTAAGGGCCTCGAACGGCAGGTTGTAGCGACCACAGGGATACCCAACTCCACGAAGGGTCTCGATCCAATGGTCGGTTGATGCCGAGGCGAAGAGCGTTTCTGCTTCTTCGATGATGTCTTGGAACTCTTGGTCAGCCAACGTGAGCGTTCCGGCGGGGCGGGTTATGCCGGTTGCATCGTGGAACTTGGCCCGCAGTCCGCGGCTGAGCCCGGCGACGGTTAACAAACCGTCGAGCGTGGCGTAGTGGCGAAAGTACAGCCGGAAGTTTCGTTGACCAGCCATGACATTGGTTTCAAAATCATGACGGAGTTGGTCAAAACCTACGCCCTGGTCCCGCTCGTCGATCATCTCAGACTGCACTTGGCTGTAGGAGCCCACCGGTTGGTCGCCGGTGAATTGTGAGACGGTCGGAAGTGACAGATTCAGCGCGGTCGCAAGCAAGGAGACATCAACCCGTTGGCCACGACCGGTCTGATCACGATGGCGTAGGGCAGCGACTACACCCAAGGCTCCAGCAATACCTGTACCGCTGTCGTTCACGGCTGGTCGGGTTGCGAGCGGTACGCCCTTTTCAGAACGATTCATGGTGAAGCCCATGCCGCTGAGTGCTTGGACGAGCACGTCGTAGCCGCCCTGATTCGCATCGGGTCCGTCAGGGCCAAATGGCGTGTGGGTGAGATGGACGAGTCGAGGATTGACCGCTTGAGCATGGTCCCAATCGATGCCGTAACGAGCGAGGTCGCTTTGTTTGAATGCGACCAGCACGACATCGGCCCACCGAAACAACCCCTCGATGACTTGGGTGGCTTGTGGCGAACCCAGGTCGACAGCGATGCTGCGTTTGTCTGGATTGATGAGTGAGAAGGCTTTTGCTTCGGTGGGGCCAAAGTCACGGGCTGAGCGCATGGCATCGCCTGTTGGTGGTTCCACTTTGACGACGTCGGCTCCCATACCTGCCAGAATGCGCCCACACATGGGTATCGCCAGGTTCTGTGCGAACTCGACGACCTTGATGCCTTCGAGTAGGCGAATCGTGCGGTCGTTGTTGGCGTCGGTCATGAGGATCCATCCAGGAAGATACGAGTGGCGTCGAACGCCACGGTTGCTGCGAGCTCGACCGCTGCAGGTGTTGTTGCCTTCGCTGCGATGTCGTCGGTGGTGTGAAAGAGCGAGGCGCCGCCGAGAAACGACAGCACCTGGGCACCGGCTTCTAACCAGGTGCCGCCTTCGCCTGGCCAGGGAGGTGCGAGGTCCGGCATGGACCAGTTGGCGTCGGGCACGCGGGCTGCGATGGCAGCACGGGTATCACCAACGGCGGTAGTCAGACACATGCGCCTGTCCCCAAGTCTGGATTCGCCACCCGGGACCGGTTCGGTTGCAGCGATCGATGCACCGAGATGGATGGCTCGTTGACCAGCGAGATCACGAGTCGATAGGTAATGACGCAGCCCAAGGTGATCTATCTCGTGCCCGCTGCAGGCAGAGAACACAACTCGGTAGTCGTCGGCAAGTGCTGCCGCGATAGCGAGGGCTGCAGCAAGGCCGGTGCCGCGTTCGCCTGCTGCAGGAGTCCATCCGGTTAACGGCGTGGTGATCATTACCTGGGCTGCCGCCGGGTCGCCCAGCAGGGCAACCACGTTGGAGCTCTGTCCAGGTTCAAGATGCGCGTCGAACCGCAGATGGGCTCCAGCTTGGACTCGGTCAAGCCAGTTGTCTGGGATAATCACAGCCGGACGCCCAAGCAACTGGGTCGGTACCCGGTTGCACTGCACGGGGAGGTCGGCCGGACCGTCGATGGCAATGATGAGCGGGGTCTGACCATCGCTGGACGGCAGCGTCGGATCCAGTGAACGAGCGTTGCCGACGTGCCCATAGTCGGCGCAGTAGGTGGAGAAAACGGTGGTGTCGATCTTGCCGACATCGCTGTAGAACAGCGGCAGGCAGGGAACCGTTTCGCCTCCAGCGGTGAGTTCCGCCTGGCACACGAATCGTTCGAATGAATACGGATCTTCCTCAACCGTCGCACCCATACCTTCGAGTAGACCAATAAGCCAACGAGTCGTGGCTCGATCTGCTTCGGTACCGGTGTGGTGGTTTCCGAACGAGGCGTACTTTTCGACAATGGCGTACAGCTCTGCTTGATTCAGCATCACTGCTCCATCAGTTGAACTTCGTGTTCGACGTCGGCTGCCTTTGCCAGGTCAGCGCGGTCGTCGTCGAGTGTCCATTCGACCCAGGCCAGGGCTCCCCCAAAATCGAACTGACCGTCGTAGGTGTCGACCACGGTCGGCCCTGCGTCCTTGCCCAGACTCATGCCGAAGGTGGTTTGACGGTACGGCAACGTCTCGATTGGGCCGCTCCCCAGATCTGTCGACGAGGAAGCGTCGTCTGCTGGAGAACAACTCAACGTTGCCAGGCCTTCGTGTTCGCCCGTCTTGTTGTAATGAACAGTGAGATCGAGCGCGCCCTCAGGAAGCGGCTCCGAAGCGACGACCTCGTGCATCACGCCCAGCCGGTTGTACGTGAAAGCGAGTCGGTCATCCTTCACGAAGAACGTGTAGCCACCCGTGCGGGCACCGCTGGCAACGAGCACCCCGTCGTCGCC
>ERZ651776.1022-NODE-1022-length-35724-cov-9.800123_pt1 | contig 35724 bp, 29 predicted proteins | sample MGYA00514761_ERZ651776 | MGnify/ENA metagenome assembly ERZ651776
TAGTATTTGCGAACACGGAAAACTAAAATCACAATGTAAAGAATGTGGTGGTAGTAGTATTTGCGAACACGGAAAACTAAAATCACAATGTAAAGAATGTGGTGGTAGTAGTATTTGCGAACACGGAAAACTAAAATCACAATGTAAAGAATGTGGTGGTAGTAGTATTTGCGAACACGGAAAACAAAAATCACAATGTAAAGAATGTGGTGGTAGTTCTTTATGTAAATCGTCTTGGTGTCATACACGAGGAAATTCAAAATACAACGGTTATTGTCTGTATTGTTGTATTAATATTTTTCCTGATATTCAAGTATCAAGGAATTATAAAACAAAAGAAAAAGAAGTTATAGATAGAATTAAAGAAAAATATCCTGATTTTACGTGGATTCACGATAAAAAGGTAGAAGATGGATGTTCTAAACGCAGACCAGATTTATTACTTGATATGGGTGATCGTATTATAATAGTTGAAGTTGATGAAAATAAACATACTAATTATGATTGTAGTTGTGAGAATAAAAGATTGATGGAAATATCAAAAGATTTACATCATAGACCAATTATATTTATAAGATTTAATCCAGATTCTTATATTGATAAAAATGGAGTTAAGATATCTTCCTGTTGGAAAGTAAATGGTTTAGGTGTATTGCAAATACATAAACAAACTGAATGGAATGAAAGAATTAAAATATTAAATCTACAAATCCAATATTGGATTGATAATAAAACTAATAAAACAATAGAAATTATAGAATTGTTTTATGATAATTATTATTAAATTTTTTTCATTAATATCACAATTTTCACATTCTAATTGTATAATTAGTTTAGTTCCATTTGTATAATTTTGAATTCGTTTAAGATTTTCTTGTTTTGTTTTTCCAAGTTTATATATATTTTCTTTTGTTTTTATAAACTCTCGTTCTTGTAATAAATAAATATATCCTATCATTAATATAATAGGATGTTAATATCATATTAATGATATGATATTAATATCATTTTTTTAATAAAAAGTATTTATAATTTTTATTGATTTTAAAATTCTTATAATTAAATACGCATCAAATTATAATTGTTGTATAATTATACTGTAGTATCGTAAAATAATTTTATTATTCTTATAGGTTCATTATCAACCGAATATATCATATTTTCATTAATAGTATCTTTCAATGTTATAAATCTACTATTTAATTTATCTATATCTGTTTTAGATATTACACCTAAACCGGTTTTTTTATCAATACCGAAACAACCTTTAATTTTCTTATTATTTTCATCAATATAACTATCTGGATTAAACATAATAACTATTATATTTCGGTTTAAAGCTTCTTGAATGCGATGAATACGAGGTATTATACATTCTTTATTATAATATTTATGCTGGTTTTCATCACATTCAATAATCAATGAATGATGGTTTAGATGTATTAAAAAATCTGGCTGATCTCTAAGACATTGACCATCTCCTTTTAAATGCTTATTATAAATAATATTTAGATCTTTAAAGTTTTCTTGTAAAAACTTATATACTTCAAGTTCTCTAAACTTGATTCGTTTCGATGCTTTATCTGGATGTAAAGAATAATAACATCTACTACAATATTTTTGTATCTTTGCTTGTTGATCACATAAAGGATCAATACCAATACATTTTTTATTTTTAACATCAATCATACCATCTTTTTTACAATCACCACAATATAAAGCTTTTTTCTGATCTGGTAAGTTAAAATATGGTTGTTTAAGATTACAAGTAATACATTTAGGATTCTTAATATCAATCATACCATCTTCTTTACAATCAAAACAATATAAACCCTTTTTTTGATCTGGTAAATTAAAAGCTGGTTGTTTAAGATTACAAGTAATACATTTTTTACTTATAACATCAATCATACCGTCTTTTTTACAATTAACACAATATAAACCTTTTTCCTGATCTGGTAAGTTAAAAAGTGGTCTTTTAAGATCACAAGTAATACATTTAGGATGCTTAACATCAATCATACCATCTTTCCTACAATCAAAACAATATAAACCCTTTTTTTGATCTGGTAAATTAAAAGCTGGTTGTTTAAGATCACAAGTAATACATTTAGAATTCTTAATATCAATCATATCATCTGTTTTACAATCAAAACAATATAAACGCTTTTTCTGATCTGGTAAATTAAAAGCTGGTTGTTTAAGATCACAAGTAATACATTTAGAAGGCATTATTATATTATCATTCAATATATATTTTTAAATGTTTTAAATCATTTTTTATTTATAAAAATATACTATATCCATATAATAAAAATAGCTGAATAATATTCAAAAGGTTTTGCTAATTCATAGAAATTACATTTAGAAATATCTTCATAATCTTTGATAGAATTATAAATAATTTCTATGTAATTCATATTAATAAAAATAATAAAATGTTAATATCATTTTTCTTTTTATATTTTTGATTTGTATTCGCTCCATTTTTTTTGTATATTTTTTACAATATTAATTAAATTATCAAAATCTTTTTCCCAAATTACCACTAAATTATATCCTTGTTCTTTAATAAATTCTTCTTTTTCAATGGTTTTATCAAATAATTCTCCGAAGGTTTTTTTATTAACTTGATTTATTTGATTTGTATTGTATATTTTTGGATTTCCATGCCAAAAATCACCATGAAATTCTATAATAGTATTTGTTTCTTTACAATAACCATCTGCTTTATATTTTGAATTAGATATTATATATTCACCTCCATTTTCAGCATGTTGAATATTTATATTATAAATTAAAGAATATAATTTTAAAAACATAATTTGCTTATATGAATAGTTTCCTTTACAACAACCAGAACAACCATTATTTAAATGACAGTGTGGTGTTTGATAAAATATTTTTTTACATTTATAACAATATATTTCCATATAATTGTCAGTTCCACACCATTTACTTTTTTCATAACTATATTTATGTGATCCATCTGTATTTTTATGCTTATCAATATTCATTACTTTTTCAATAAATTGCTTTAACATTTCTTCTGATTTAGCAAATTTTTTACTTCTTCCATACTTACACCAACTACAATGTATTCTTTCATATAATAAAGTGTTAGCTTTTATTATAATATCTTTATTTTTATATTTACATTTTATCGTAATTTCATCTCCTAATTTAAAATTATTTGAAATATTTGAAAAATCATAGTGATTTAGTAAATCGCTATTTAAATCTTCAATTTTATTTAAATAATCTATTTTTGTTAGAATAAATCTATTAGATACAGTACCAAAATAACAATGCCTGCAACCGTGTCCTCTTACATGATCATTTGCTATTTGTTCTTGTACTCCATGATAAGGACATTTATATTTTATTTTGTCATCTTTACCTGTATATGATGATATATATTTATATATTGGTGTTCCATCTTCATTTATATGTATTTCTTTACATTGTTTAAAGAATGTTTCTTCTGGTTTTCGCATTTTATTACTTCTAATAATATTGGCACAATTTGGGCATCCATGACCATTTAAATGAACTTGTGGTTGTTGTTGAAAAGGTTTTTCACATTTATTACAATAAATTAATATTTCTACTTTTTTATTTTTATAATCTTCTTCTTTTAAATCTTTATAATTATATTTATGTGATCCATCTACATTTTTATGTTTCTCAATATTCATAGCTTTTTCTATAAATATTTTTAATCCTATTTTTAATTTTGCAGACATATTTTCTTTACCACATTTTGGACAACCTTGTGGTTTTTTTTTATTTATATGATTATTTGGTTGAATTGGAAATATGAATTCATGTTTTAAACAAATAATATTTACTTTTGTATGATTATTAACATATTCTTCCACTTTTGAATAATCATATTTATCTCCGTGTATTTCTTTGGCTTCTTGAATAAACTCATCCGTTGTTTTTTTTCGTGTCATATATAATTATAATTAATTATCTTTATATATTTTTTATTTTTATTACTCCATAGCGATGTTTAAATTTTTTATTCTTTATAATCTAATATTTTCAATATATTTACCCAGCATATGTTGAGTAAATAAAATAATGTTATCACTTTAGTATATATAAAGATTTATAATTAGTATATATTATTAAAAAAAATGCCAACTGGAAAATGGCATAATAAAATGGAAAGTTTATTTGATGAAAATATGAGAGAAGTTAAGTTTTACTGTTCTACAACTGATACAAATGTATGTAGAAGAGCTGATATTCTTTTAAATAATAGAAGAACTTGCGAAGTTCAACATTCATATATAGCAGAAAAAGAGATAATAAAAAGATTTAATGATTGGGATAAGTTTGGTAAAGAGATCATATGGTTAGTAGATGGTAATAATGGTATAGAATTATGTAATTTATCAACAGGAAACTATTTATTAATTTTTAAAGAAACTTGGAAATATAAATCATTTATATCCAAATATGATTTTATTTTACTTGAAATAAATGAAAATGTTTTTAAAATAGAATTAAAATTAATTAAGAGTGGAATGATAGAATTGAAAGAACCTAAAACATTAAAAGAAACTATTGATTATCTAAAAACAAAACCAAATCAAATATGGGATTTTTGGAGTGATGAAAATACAATTAAATCAACATTAAGTGTTTATCAACAAGGAGCAGGTAATGGAAAAACATATGGAATATGGCAATCAATTTTAAATAATATTGATAAAAAAACATATATAATTTTAACAAAACAACATACTGCTAAAACTGTAATTTATGAAGAATTAAAAGATCAAAAAGAACGCTTTATAAATGGTGAAGAAGTTTTTCATATTGAAAATATAGAAAATGATACAGAAGAAAATACAGAAAAACATTTTGTAATAAAATATACTCATAAAGAATCGAAAAGAGAATGTATTGTAATTATTGGAACAATAGATTCATTTTGTTATAATTTATCAACACCAAATACAAGTGAAGGAACTAATTATTTTGAAAGTATTATTAATAATATTAAAGATAATGGAGCAACTAAAGTTAATAATGGATATATGAGATTTGCAGGTCAATATATACAATTAAGTAAAGAATCTGAAATATGGATAGATGAAGTTCAAGATCTTCCTATTAATTATTTACATGCAATGTGTAAATTAATATATCAAACAAACTGTAATATAAACGTTGTTGGTGATAAACTTCAGTCATTAGAATATTCTAATAATTTTTTAACATCAATTGTTCAAGAAGGATTACCAAATATTACAATTGATATTAAACCACCAACAAATATCAATAGACGTATTAAAGTTAAGAATATGAGAACCGGCATAAATAATTTAATTAATTTTCAAAAATATGATTTACCACCAATTAAATGTGATAAAAAGATCGTTAAAGAACCAAACACTGAACCTATTTATATAATGAATGATCTAGATGAATTAAAAACTATTTATCCAGATGATAAAGATAAAAATAAAATTTCAGAATATTGTAATAAAATTATGAAATATTATGAAAATGAAGTTAATAAAAATAATTATTTACCAAAAGACTTTTTAATTATATTTCCAGTTATGAAATCTAATGTAATAGCACCAGAATTAGAAATTAAAATTCAAGAATTTTGGATAAATAGAAATAAAGAACATATTAAAGACGAATATATAAGATATGTTTATTTACATAAACACGAAGCCGGCACAGTTATTAACACAAATGATTCAATTAATGCAACACGTATAATGTCTATACGTGCTTCAAAAGGAGATGGTAGAAATGTAGTTTTTATTTTACAAGTAAATGAAAAATCTTTAAAATTAGTTAGTAATAAAGAAACTGAATTAGTATATGAATCTCATTTACACGTAGCATTTACAAGAGCTAAAAAACAAATTTATTATCAATTAATTAAAAATAGAGATGAAATACATAAAAGATTTGAAAAATCAGGGTATGTTAGAGATCTACCAAAAATTAATAAAAAAATATCTTTAGATCAAATTATTAGCTTAATTTGTAAAAATAAATTAATTGAAATATTAACAAATAACAGTGTTGATTTAAAACAATATATATATATAAATAATTTAAAACAGAATGAAGCTATAGATTGGGGATATCATTGTATTAAATATCAAGTATTTTATTATAATATCATTTTAAATATTATAGACAATAAAGTTGATAATTTAACACAAGACAAATCACAATTATTTGTTAAACTTGATATTATATCAAGAAAAATAATAAAAGAATTAGATGTAAATGCTTTTTGGAAGTATTTAGACGAATATCAAAATAGAGATCTACCAACTATACCATTATGTAAATTATCTAAAAAACCAGAATATCAACAATATTTTGATATTATTAAAAAAACAATTAAAAAAATTAATATTAATATTCAAAAAAATACTTTAAAAAAATTAAATGTATATGAATCTATCATTTTAACTTATATTATTGAAATATTTACACGACAAAGATATTCAAGTATTTCACCTTTAGATATTTACAACATTACTAATTTTTTTGAAATTAATAGTAATAAAGAAAAAGAATTATTGAATAATATTGCAAATATTAAAGCTATTATTGATAGTAGTGGTATCAAAAAATATAAAAATATTAATTGGAATATTTTTAAACATATTGAACTTAAAAGTGATTATGATTATTTTAAATTATATAATCCACAATTTCCTATAATTGGATATAATGATAGCGATGTAATTCATATAATTCTTAAAACTAATATATCAGAATTAAATGTTTGGGATATTACAATTCAAATATTACTTGAAAGATTTTTAATATTTAATAGTAAATCAGAACAAGATAATAAAAGATATAATAATAAAAAAATTAATACATATTGTTTTATATTAGATGATTGTAATTTTATAAAAATTGATTGGGAATGGGATAAATTACATACTAATGAAATTAAGCAAGAATTATTATTAACATTAAATAATTATTATGAAAAATATCATATTGATATTTATAATTATTTAATTAATTTACAGGAAACTAATGTAAAATTATGGGAAGAATCACCATCAAAAATTATTGATAAAATTATTAAAGAATCTAACGATTACCCTACATATATTATAGATTTTTTAAAAGATATTAATACTAAAATTGAAGAAGATGATGATTACAGTTATATTAATAATTTTGAAACATTTAATATAAAATTAAATAAAAAATTAAATATAAATCTTAAAAAGTATTTTGATATCTAAAAATGATGTTAATAATATATATAACAACAAATGTTATATTTTGATCTATTGACTGATGATATTATAATTAAAATTTTAGAAATTAATACCTACTATATTGAAAAAGAATTATGGTCAACATATTTGACATTATGTGATGTTCAAACTATATTGTTCTATAATGAAAATCCAAACTATTATGGAAATTCAAGCAGTGATGAAAATTATGATTATGATTATGATTATGATTCAGATTTAGATAATATATATGGAATGTAAAAACATTATTATATAATATGATTGATCTTTTAAAAAGTATTTTGATTTATGAATATTAATCTATATCCATATATTCTTCATCTGAACTATAACAATCTATAATAACTTTTTTACAATTAATAATGTGATTATAAATTATTTCTTGCATTTTATCTTTATCTCCTTCAAAATATTCAGTTCCAATATCAGTTCTTTGTCTAAAGCTTTCTTTGAATATTATTATTAAATTTTTTTCAATAATATCACAATTTTCACATTGTAATTGTATAATCAATTCACTACCTTTAGAATATTGTTTTAATCGTTTAAGATTTTCTTGTTTTGATTTTCCAAGTTTATATATATTTTCTTTTGTTTTTATAAACTCTCGTTCTTGTAATAAATAAATGTATCCTATCATTAATATGATAAGATGTTAATATCATTTTTTTAATTGAGTTTGATTCTATATAAAAATGATTTTTACATAGTATTAATTATAAGATGGAATATATTTACATTTTAGAACTAAAATCAAATAAGTATTATATAGGTAATATTTTAAAATTGCATTAATTTATCGTATTGCACAATGTCTATATTTAATTGTTTTGCTTTTATTATTGATGCTGAATTTGCATTTATATCTTTTGCTATTAGTAAATCTACTTTACTTGATACTGTTGAAAAAACTTTTCCACCATTTGCTTCTATTACTGCTTCTAAGTTTTTATCACGAATTCCTGTAAATGTTATATTCTTATTCATAAGCATTCCAATAACTACCATAGAAATTGTATTATTTTGCGGTTTTACATCAGGCTTATCAGGTGGTGCATAAAGTTTCATAAATTTATCATATTTAATTATTATTAAATTAAATTCTTTTGCTTTTTTCATTTTTTCTGTATTTGCCTTTATATCTTTTGCTATGAATATATTCATTTTTTCCCAAACATTATCATGCGCATAATTCAAAGTATGAGCCGTTCCACCTTTTGCGTGTATTAAATCCTTTAAATTAAAATATTTTGAACCAGTAATATCATCTGCTAATACTACATACTTACCTATAAGACTAATAGGACTTTTAATAGTTTTAACAGGTTTATTAGCCTTAGCAGGTTTAACAGGCTTAACAGGTTTTATTTTAACACATCTACCTGTTGCGGGATTTCTATATTGATCTTCTTTACAAGGTTTAACATTAGGTTTGTTATTAGATTGTTTAACTGGTGTAGGAAGTTTCCATTTTCCTTTCGCAATCATTTCTTTTTCAAAATTCACAACCTGTACATATTTTGCATTATGTCTCATATAAACTTTAGATGAATCAGTATTTGTATTTTTTTTATATATAACTCTTTCTTTACCACAAACAAACTGTTTGCCAATTGGTAAATATGGTTTTTTAGCATAACCACCTTCAAATAAATTGTTATTCATATTTACTATTAAAAAATATTATATAATAACATTATTTTAATTGTAAAATAAACTCAATATAGTTATACAATATAAACGTATATTCATTTATAATATATTTACCTAATAAATGAAGTTTAAAGATCTTTTACAATTAGAACCACAATTTGAAAATGCGAAAAAAAAAGATAAATGTAAGAAAAAACATTGTAAAGATCTTATGAAAGAGGTAGAAGATGAACGTAAAGAAAATGGAAAATATATTCAAAATTATTTTGCAAAATCAAAAGCACACACAGAATTTATAAAAAAGCAAAATGAATATAGAAAAATTACGGATATTAAAGAACAAAATAGATTACATAAATTAAACTTAAAAGAATATCATAAAACAGCAGAATATAAAGAATTTAATAAAAAAACAGATGGGTTTTTTAACTCAAAAACAAAAAAACAATTAGAACAATGTGGAATTAAACACTGTCCAGAATTATATAAAAAATAAAATTTGTATTGAAATAAAAAATGATTATTATGATATACATCATAATACATCAACAATTTATTATAAATTAAAAAATTATGGAAATGCTAATTATTATACCTGTTGGTTATTGTATTGGTCAATTATACTCTCAAAAAATTAGTCGTAATTCCTATTTAAAAAATCAGCAATTAATCCATTTAATTAAGTCATCAAATAAAACTTTAATGAGAACGATATTAAGTAGTGATAGATTTACAAAGATTAATAGTATTAATTACGATAAAAAACCAAATGAAATAAAAAAACTTGAAAATCAATTTATAAACCTATACCCTAATTTATCTCTTGATGAAAGGATTGATTTAGCGAATAATATAATAGAAATAAAATATTTTGATGAAATTGAAAAAATTGAAAAAGATTATATTGATAAGATAGAAATTGTTAATTATAAAATTGATGAATTTTATAAAACTGAATTACAAATGGTAAAAGAAGATTTCTTTTATTACGATATGAAAAAAATATATAATAGACGAGTTAATTTTATTGAAAAATTAAAGACCATATTACTTACAGATAATATTGATGACTTAATTAATTTCAAGTATAATGAAGAATTAAATTTTTCATTAGCAACTATTCAATAGCAACTATTTAAAGAAAAATATATATAGTACTATTATATTAGTAATGGATTTTTCTAAAACAGATCTTAAACATAAAAATGATGTATGTAATTTTATATTTTACATCAAATGTCTAATAAAATTCCACCACCACCACCTATGACTCATAAAATTCTTAAAAATAATACTATTGAACATATTATGTCATTTGTGAAAAACACTAATGATAATGATAAAAAAATATTTTATTCCAAATTTGCAAAGAAATACAAAAGCACTGGTAAATTACTAGAAATTATTGAAAAAACAAAAGATGTGGAAGAATTAATCTTGATATCAAAAGTATAATTAAAGATTTTAACGAAAATAAACATTTATATGATAAACCTAAGAAAAAGAAAGCGGTTCCTTCTGCTATAAAAAAACTTGTTTGGAATACACATATTGGTGAAGATATTGGTAAATCTAAATGTCTTTGTTGTAAAACCACGGATATTACACAAATGTCTTTTAATTGTGGACATATTATCGCAGAAGCAAATGGTGGTGAAATAATAGTATCAAAATTAAAACCAATTTGTCAAAATTGCAATTCCAGTATGGGAACAAAGAATATGGATGATTTCATAAAAGGTTTTAAATAAAAAAAATGATGTAATATTTTATTTAATATAAAATGGAGATTCTATTATATGGTGCAATTGGATATGGTATTGGAAAACTATATATTAATAATGTTAAAATTGTTAAAAATCAACATTATACGATGATTAAACATCATATTAAAATGTTTAAAATGAATATAAAAACTGATATGATAAATATTAGATTTAAAATAATAAATATACTTGAAAATAAAATTTACAAAGAATCAAAAATACTTGAAAATCAATTTATTAATGATTATCCTGAATTATCTCTTAAAGATAGAAACGAATTAGCAAGAAAAATAATAGATATTAAATATCTTGATGAAATCGAAAAAATAGAACAGAATTATAATAATTATGTAGTAGATTTTACTGATATATCAGATAAAATTGATAAGTTTTTTGATAATGAAATTCAAATAGCAAAAATTAAAATTGATTGTTATCCATTTAATGATAGATATAAAAGATTTATTGAAAGAATTTATGATATTTTAATAACAGGAAATATTGATGATTTAAATTGTAAGGAACAATTCAAGATTTTACAAGGTAAATGATATATTAAATTGATTTAATATGTTTATATATTTTATTTTTAGTAATATATATATATATCCGAATTTTAGTAAATCAGGTACATAAGTAAAAATCATTATATTGATTTACAATAATTGTTATGTAATGAAAATATATCTAAAGAATTAAATTTCAATATAATAGATTTCTATAATACGTTTATGAGTAGTAGTAATATACCTGAAATCTATAAACAAAATAATTATAATATCAAGAAAATGTAAAAGCTTAGAATTTATAATCAACTTTAAACATAATTTAGATTATAAAGAATTATGTTGTAATGAATATACTATACCTATATTAAAAGCCAATATTGATAAAATTAATTGGGACAATTTATCATTGAATTATTAGAAGAGTATATTATAACTAATAAAAAATGTTCAAAAACATTTTGGAATAATTTATCAACAAATCCAAGTATTTTCTACGTTTTTTGAATTATTCAAATAAGTATTCTTAATCTATTATTAAATACTTTTGTTCTTTCTTCTAATTCTTGTATAGAATCTCTAGTGCTAAAAGTAAAAGGAGGTAATAATAATATTTTATCATTGCGTATTCTTATAGTGAAAATATCAGATTTCCAATAAGGATAACTGTTAACTCTTAATAAAGATCCATTTTCCATTCCCTTTTGAATTAATAAAACTGTTTCATCAGATGTATCTTCAAATAACATATCATCTCTAGAAATTATTGGCGCTTTGTGGATAATGAATGCCATATTACCAGATAAATTAAAATCTATTGATCCAATATTTATTTGCGCATAAAGATCGTAAGTAGTATAATGATCTTCACTGTGTTCCGAAGGTTTATAATTTGCTTTTAAGAAATATTTTTTTGTTGTATTTATATTTATTTCTAATGTTGGTTGTTTTGTAAAAAATTTTATTTTTTTAAATACCTCTTTTTTTTGTTGTTGTGTTAAAGGAACTTTACCAATTGCTAAATTTAGTGGTATATCACCTTTATTATTACAATCTAATATATAATTATATAATGGTATAGTATCATAACAATGTGTTACTATTTTTCCATCTGATAATGTTGTTTTGATTTTTGATAAGTATTTAATTTTCTTAAAATGCAAATCTTTTAAGGTTTCCTGTGTTATTGGGTCATTATCATTTAGATCACACCCTATATACTTTTGTCTTGGAGATTTTCCGGAAGGACTTAATGATTTAGCAAATTCTTTAAATTTATGTGCTTCAAGTGCAAGTTTTAATTTTAGATCTGATTTTGAAAGTGGTTCTTTACTACCTCCTCCGGCTATAGTTTGTCCTCTATAAATAGCTTCCATTCTTTCTCTAGCTCTTTCGCGTCTTCTTTCTCTTTCTGTTTGTCTTTGACTATTTGTATTATTTGTGGGTTCAGAATTTGCATTTGTTTCACCTGCTCTCTCTGTCTCCCTCTCTCCCTCTTGTAACATGCGCACATTCTGTTCCCAACTGACTCTCTCTCTTTCTCTCTCGGGTGCAATTACTGCCTCCCAGGCCTGTCTCTCTCTCTCTCTCTCTCTCTCTCTCTCTTGTAACGTTATCACATTCCTTTCCCATCTCTCTCTCTCTTTTCTCTCTCTCTCTCTGTAAAAGATGATGTCTGTCTCGCTTTCTTTCGCTCTCTGTCTATACTCTTTTTCTTTCCACAATACATTCTCATCTTCTTTTTTCTTTTTGTATGTTCTACTATATGGCTCTTTTTCAAATTTTGATAATAATTCCTTGTTTTTACTTGATTTAAATTTGGTTAGAGATTTAGCTGAAACTTTTAAAGATGAATAACTTAATCTTAATGAATTTTTATCGTTTATTACACTTTTAGCTCTTGATAATTTTACTGAAAAATAAGGTGATAGTTTTTTACCTAAATGTTTATCATTATACTCTTTTAATTTTTTATCATAACTTTTTAATTCCTTTTTAAATTGTTTTTCTTTTTCTAAATATTCTTTTAACTCTTTTTCTTTTTCTGAATTTTTTCCTTTGATATGTGATGTCATTTTATATCTTTGTAAATCTTGACTAATGACAGGTCTCCTAGGCATTTTAGGTGGTTCGGGTAAATTATTATAAGGGTCTATGACAGGTTCATATAATACATTGTTATGTTCTTGTGATTCTTTATGAAGAGTTTCAATATCAAAAATAGAAGATACAAAAAACGATTTAATATTTTTTATTTCTGCTTCACCTATAGTTTTGGTAATATCTAAGTATAAAACTCTTTCAGGAGATTCTGGATAAAGAAATCTTCTATTTGTATAAAATTTTTGTTTTTCAAATAATACATCTTTAACTTGCTCCCATAGTATTTTTAAAAATGTTTTAATATTTATTTTTTCACTATTGTCACTATTATACATTGACCCTAATATTAAATTTAATATGGTTTTTAGTCTATATTTATTATATTTTATACTATAGTCTATAACTTCTATTTTCTTTTCATTATCTAATTTTAATCTTGGTATTTTATTACCATATAAAAAATAATTGTCAAATATAATTGTATTTAATCCTTGTATTGGTATTAAATAATTAATAATCTCATATACATATTGTATAAATAAATTTAAAAGAGGTGGAACATAATATGACCATTCATCCTGCACAAGAGTCATTCTTTTAACTTGAAAGTTTATACCTTTATCTTCTTCACTTGTAAATTTTAACATACTATCAATCACTTCATAACAATTCATATCAACTGCTTTAACTAATTTTATTTGATTTTCAATAGTTTCATATAAAAATTCTTGATTATTTACATATTTTGCTATTTCATTAAAATGTTGTTTATTTTTAATAAAATAAAAATGCATAAATAAATGGTCATAAACAGTATAACCTTTTTTATCTAATATCTGTTCTTTACCATATAAAAGTTTTTTTTGTTTTACTAAAAAATCTATCCATTTATCTTCTCCAGTATCATTATATTTTTGTTTTAAATTTTCAATATAATCTATATCGTTTAAAACATAAATATGATCGGTTGGAAGTTGTTTTCTAATATTTTCGATGTTTTTTGGATTTATAATATCAGTTGGTGTTAGTCCGGATGCTAATTCGTTAATAAATTTTTCATATAATTGTGCATATTTACTATTTAAAACTATTGAAGTTTTAATTTTACTTCCATCATATGGATCTATATTTGGTTTTTTTTTCCATTTTTTAATTTCTTCTTTAGTCATTTAATATATTTTATTTAATTAAATATGATAAAATATATAATTGTAATTATATTATTATTAGTTTTAGATATAATATGGTTAAGTATAAATGCTAATCAATATTCTAAAATGATAAAATCAATTCAAAATAAAGAAATAAAAATAAATATAACATATGCACTATTTACGTATGTGTTAATGATAGCAAGTATTATTTTTATAAATATACCTTTTATTGAAAGTAAAATAAAGAAAACTGATAGTAAAACCGAAATTATAAAAAAATCATTATTATATTCGGGATTATTAGGTTTATGTATATATGGTATATATAGTGGAACTAATTTAGTAGCATTTCAAAATTACGATATTGGTCTAGGACTTAAAGACACATTATGGGGATTTATACTATATACAATAGTAACTACTACATATTTTTTAATTACTTGATTATTGAAATTAGTTATAGTTATTTATTTCAACTAAATTATCATACCTAAAATTTATATATTATATATATCTAATAGTATGTAAAATAAAACAATTTTTAAGTAAAATTATAATGAAATCATAATATTATAACCACGTTTACCAGGATTATTATTAAAATCAAATCCTTTGCTTTTTTCTGCTCTGTAATTAATAAAAATGCTTTATAATATAGCGTAAAAGCTATGATTATTTAGTTAAAAATATATCTTAAAAGTATTTTTATTTATAGCAATTAGTAATTTATACTTTAGATCTTGTTAAATTACATTTTTTACATAATGATCTTAATTTAGCATTGTGTAAATGATATTCACACCATTCATCTGCAAATTGTTTATCTTTTTGTTTAAAAATAGCATAATGATATATTGGATGATCATCAAATGAATTAGGTATATAAGTTTTATTAGTTAAAAAACCATCTACTAAATATCTAAATAAAACTATATGATCAATTTGTATGTCTTTTGTATTATCACATAAAACACATTTTTCTTCTTTTAAAGATTTTCTAAAATCTGATATTTGTGTATTTATACAATCTCTCAAAGCACTATTTATGTTTTTATTTAAATTAGGCTTATTGATACAATCACGATAACTAATACCATCTATATTACCATCATTTCTAATAAGATAAAATATAAAATATTTTTTATTACGTGGATTTTTTCTATTTTAATATCACTAACATTATGTAATTTATTAGGGTAATCAGGATGATTTTTAAATAATTCTATTAATTCATAATAATCTTGTTTTCTTTCTTTTATTAATGATTTACACAATCCTTTGTTTAATATTTTTTTAAAATATTTAAGTTTCGCTGTTTTATTCATATCATATATATATAATTCATATTTGTTTATATACCATCAATGTGATAATATTTAATTTTGTTTAATTTTACTAATCTACTATATTCTTTGTGATATATTTCAAAAAATGTTTTTTTAAAATTTGAACTATCATAAACAATATTATAATCAATATAACAACCATAACATATAACAACAGTAGTCTTAACATCTTGAATATATAACCATTTAAAATGATATTTTGTAATTTGTAAATTACAGCATTTACATATAAGATTTCTTTTTTTTAAAATTTCTATTAATTCTTGCTTTTTAATAAGTTCATTTGCTTTTTTTATTTGAAGTTGTTTTGTATATTTTTCATTTTCTTCTATTTGTGCTATTTCTAAGATTCTTTGGTATTCTTGATAAATTTCATCATCTTCAATTTGTTTTCTTTTATTCTCATCAATACACATATTACATTCTAATTTTCTTAAACAAACAAAATTAGTTTCTTTAATTTTTTTTAAATAATTTAGATTACTTATTATTTGAAATGCGTTCAATTCACACCAATATATATTATTGGGTCTTTTTGATTCATCTGTTTTATGAGTATGTAATACTTCTATAATAATTTTAATATCTTTATTTTTGTTTAAAATAGCTAAATCAGCAACAAAATTATTTTCATTCCATTTAAAATGGTATTCTTTTTTTATATCATCTTCTTCTTCTAATTTAATTTTATTTAATTCTTTAATGTCACAACAATCATAATTAAAATCACATATTTTTTTAACTAATATGCTATTTTTATTAATTAAATGAAAATATATGAGTTCTATAGCTTCACTATGTATTATTGATAATCTCTTTTCTTCATTATTTGATGTTTTATCTTTTTTCAAATTTAATTCAAAATTATAATAATTACAATAATATCCTTTTTCTGGATTAATTACTGGAATTTTTTCGTGTTTATAATAATGAACATTAGTATCACTACGAAATCGTTTTAAAACAGTAGTTTTACACCTAGGACATATTAAATTAAAATTTTGTAAAGCATTTTCAGGTGTTATAAACAATTCATTTTCAATATTTTGTGCAAACTTTTTTTTTACATTTTCATCATAGAAATGTGTAATCTCATCATTAGTATAAATACAGTTTTTCTCCATAATTATAAATTATATACATCATATAAGTATATTATATCATTTTTATATTTAAAAATGATATATCACTATATCATTATACTATTAAATGATATTACCTACAATATCCATAGAACAAAATAATATTATTGAACAATTAGCATTAAATAACAATGTAGTTGTTGATAGTGTAGCAGGTAGTGGAAAGACTACTAGTAACTTACATATTGCATCTTTCTTTAGTAATATGAATATTCTATTATTAACTTATAATAGCAAATTAAAATTAGAGACTCGTGAAAAAGTTCAAAAACTAGGAATAAAAAACATTGAAGTTCATAGCTATCATTCTTTTTGTGTAAAATATTATAATAATAAATGTTTTACTGATACTACTATCAAAAAAATTATTAAAAATAAAAGCAAACCATTAAAAACTTTCAATTATAATTTAATTGTATTAGATGAAGGTCAAGATATTAATTATCTTTATTATGAATTAATTTGTAAAATATACAATGATAATATTAATATAAATACACAATTGTGCATTTTTGGTGATAAAAAACAATCTATATTTGATTTTAATGGTGCAGATGAACGTTTTATTGAATATGCTACAGAAATATTTAATTTTAATCCATCTTATAATTGGATAAAATGTAATTTACCTACAAGCTTTAGAATAACATATGAAATGTCATTATTTATTAATAAATGTTTATTACATAATAATCGTATTATATCAACAAAAATAACGAATAATAAACCTCGTTATATTATATGTGATACTTTTGGTAATGATATTAAATCAAGAACTTTACAAGAAATTAAGTATTACTTAAAAAAAGGTTATAAACCAAGTGATATATTTGTATTAGCACCATCTATAAAAAGTCAATCATCTCCTGTTAGACAATTAGAAAATAGAATTAAATTAACAATACCAGAAGTATTAGTATTTGTTCCTTCAAATGAAAATGAAATTGTTGATGAAGAAATGTTAAAAGATAAAATAGTATTTTCAACTTTTCATCAAACAAAAGGATTAGAACGAAAAGTTGTAATTATATTTGGATTTGATGCATCATATTTTAAATATTATAAAAAAGATTCTAATCCTAAAATATGTCCAAATGAATTATATGTTGCTACTACAAGAGGAATAGAACATTTAACAGTCTTTCATCAATATACAAATGATTATCTACCTTTTGTAAATCAACGTAAATTACATAGATATTGCTATTTTGAAGAAAATAGACCTTTAAACATTAAAGAAATTATTACAACAAATAATAATATTATTACACCAGTTACTGATTGTATCAGCTTTTTACCACAAGATATTGTTGATAATTGCTTTAATCAATTAGTAATTAAAGAAAATGAAAAATTTACATATAATAAAATTGATATTCCATTAACTACATCTAACGATGAATCTACAGAATCCGTAAGTGAAATAACAGGTATTGCTATACCAAGTATGTTTGAATTATTAATTAAAAAAAAAATGGCTATTTTTAATGCATTAATTATTGATAATTTTGAAAATAATCTTATATGTCAAAGTAATCTTGCTGAAAATATTAAACAAAAAACAAAACAATATAATCTTAATTTTATTAAGATTTCTACATTAACAGTAGATCAATTATTATATATTGCGAATTGTTGGAATTCTTGTAAAAGTGGATATTTATTTAAGATCTATCAAATAACAAATTATACGTGGTTATCAAAAGATAATCTAGACGAATGTATTAAACGTATAACCAATTTAAATATTGCAAATAATGCCAGATTTGAATATAGGGTAAGTATTGAAAACACCAAAGAATTATTAAATAGAGAATTAATTGGTTATTTAGATTGTGTTGATAATAATATTATATATGAATTTAAATGTGTTAATAAAATTACAAAAGAACATTATTTACAACTTGCGGTTTATATGTATATGTATGAAATGAATAAAAAAACTGATAATACAACAAGTTATGTATTATTTAATATTTTAACAAATGAATATTATACGATCGAATGTGATATTGAAAAATTAAAAGAAATAATTAAAATCATAATATATTCTAAATATATTAAGAAAAAAGTTTTGACTAATAAAGAGTTTTTAGAAAATAATAGAAATATATATAACTTATATTTTTAATTATATAACACTATTTTCATATTATATTAATTTTATTTCATTATCAATATCTTTAAAATTAATATTAAGTTTAAAATATTTTGGATATATTCCTTTTATATATCTGATGTAATTTGTTATAATCATTATTGCATATAGTTCTTTCTTTTTTTGAATCGCTTCTTCTTTTGTATCAACATATCTATTAATTTGAATACCAGATATGTTCATACAAATATGATATTTAAAATTTTGAATATCTGTTTTTATATTAGGATTACCCCGTTTAACATAACGAATATGACTAACATTTTGTTTTCTATCTTTTCTATTCCAACAACAATCAATCATAGCTCTTTGTGTATTAATATGACAATTAACCCATTCTAAATTTCCTATATAGTTATTCTGTTTATTATTATCTTTGTGGTCTATTATCATATTACTTGTATCATATTTTATTTTCAAATGATATTGAATAACTAATGAATGAATTGTTTTCCTACAATCTTTTTTATTTTTATCAATAATTGTGCAACTTAAATGGTTGTGTTTTATACTACTATTATTTTTAGATAATTGTTTTCCATTCTTATTCTTAATATTTCCAAAATTTGATATGAAATATCCTGGAAAATCAGGTAATATTTCTTCCCAATATTCATAATCGATTTCTATTTTAATTACTTTAACAAGTTTAATTTCTTTATAATTTTCTGGATTTTTGTGCGAGTGCAGAGCATTTCCACTTTTATTTGTCCATTCTAAATTAGTATATAATGGATTTGCTCTATTTCCATCTTTATGATTTACAATATTATATAATTCGGGATTTGGATTATTCGCAAAACTTTCAGCAACTAAAATATGAACTCTTTTTTTTGTATTTTTATTAGTATATTGTTTGTATAATGTTGCAATTAAATATCCACTTTCATTAACATATGATTTAATATGTTTGTTTGATAATTTAGACCAAATATCACCTTTATTATTAATATAATAATCCTCAAAACCTTCTATATTTTTCCAATCATTTTCATTATAATTTTCAGGCAAATGTGTATCATTATTTTTATAAATATTTGCCTTTCTGATACAAGATATACATTTATTACAACCACCGGTTAATACAATATTTTCTTTAATCTCTCTTTTAGCATTACGAAAATGATTTGATGTTGAAACTTCAAATAAATAATTATGTTTTTTACAAGTAATTTTTATATTGTTTTTCATACCAGTATAAATACATAATTCATAACAAAATCGTTCTTTGTATGATGGATTAATACTCCATATCTTATCTAAAAATTCTTTAGTTGTTTGTTTTTTCATTTTAATTTACAATTAAAAATGTTGATTTCATTTTTAAATATAAAAATGAATATGTATTCTGCGATGCAAAAATTACGTGAAAATTCTGAAACTATAAATGCAGGACAACGTTGGACAAATGAAGATGATAAACAACTTATGGAAATGATAAACAACAATATTATTACTAAAAATACTATTGATTATCATACTATATCTAGTGCGTTTAAACGCACCGTAGGATCTATTAAAGCACGTATCCAATTAAATGTTTATAATATGATTGATGAAACCAATACAATTGAAGATCTATGTAATAAATATCATCTTGAATTAACCGAAATGAATATTTTTATAGATAAACAAAAATCTAAGAAAGAATATAAAAAACCTGAAAATAAATCTACAAAAACAACGATTGATGATATTTATAATTTGTTAATATCATATAGAACTGATTTTGAGGAAATTAAACAATCAATTAAGAGAATTAATAAAAAATTAAAGAAATTAGAACTAAATGAAAATATTATAAAAGAACTAAGATGAGTTTAAGATAGTAAAAACTTTTTGAGAGTAATAGCCAATAAAATTAATAATAAGATCATTGGTATGGCTACATTTACTAAATGATCTTCTACTGTATTATGATTTGATTCTTTATCCGAATCATTAACATTAGTATTTTGAACTAATGATCCAGTGTGTTTTTTAACAATACTATTTATAAATAGTTTTGCTTGATTTTTATTTAAAATATATTAATTTAACTTTTTTTATGTTAAAAAAATATTAATAATATTGTTTATTTTACTAATTTAAAATATATTAATTTAACTTTTTTATAATTTAAAATATATTAATTTAACTTTTAAATATTAAAAATATATTAATTTAACTTTTTTTATGTTAAAAAAATGAAAATGAGTATATAAAAATATATCTATAGATATAAATAAACAATGGTAATACGGAAAAATTATTCGTGTGGTATATGTCATACTATACCTGATCAGTTATCACATCATAAGGTCCATCTTGAAACTCAAAAACACAAAGATAAATTTGAATTATTTGAATTAAAATTATCGAAATTAACTGAGGACAAACTAATTGAAAAATATAAAACAACAAATATTAAAGATATTTGTAATGAATTAGAAACTGTTATTTATAATAATCAAATAAAAAATGATGTGGATTTTTTAGAAGATACTAAATATATTGAAAGTATAATGACAGAGAATGAAATTATCTCAAATAAAGAAGCTTTAAAAGATAAGATTCACGAAATACATAATTTTCTTAGAAATAATGGTGCAGGATATGGTATGAATGCTCTTAAAGTTTTTAATATTATATTTGGTCTTAAAAAAATAGAAGAAAATAATTTATTTGATAAAGTAGGTTTAAATCCAGTATGTAAGTTTTCAAATTTACTTGAAATGGCTAATAAAAAAAATAATAAAACAGATGAAGAATTAGCATCTTTCATTTTCAATGAAGTTTTAGATGCTATTAATGATAGTGATATTAAAGAACTATTGTTTTACGAAATACCAAAAGGTATTAATGGTAAAGCATTTAGATATTTAATTCAAGAAATTGATAGTATTACTAAAATTGAAAAAGATTGTAATGTTCTACTTTCTGGTAAAATTTACGAATATTTTATTGGAAGAGATGAAACAGCTATTAGTGAATTAGGGGCTTATTTTACAGACAGACATATTGTAGAATATATTTTAAAGAAATTAGATCTCGAAATTAATGAAAATGGTTCAGTTCCTTCAATGATTGATATGTTTGCAGGTTCCGGTGGATTTACAACTGGTTATGTTAATTTCTTAAAAAATAAATATCCTAATATTAATTGGAATAAAGGGATTAATAAAATTCATCATTATGATATGAATGAAGATGTTATTAAATCGGCTGGTTTAGAATTATTCTGTTTAACTGGTGAATTACCTGATATGAATAATATTAAATATAAAAACTCATTTACAGATGAATTTAATAATAAACAGTATATGTATCCGCTAATAAATCCTCCTTATGGCGGTGATAAAAATAAGAAAACGATTGCTCAAGAAAAATCTGAAAAAGTTAAAGAATATATTAAAGAAGAATTACAATCTATTACTGATGAAGGATTAAAAATTAAAAGGCAAAAACAATTAAAAGCAATTGAAGCAAAAGAAAAACAAGATAAGAAAGATAATGATAAATCAAAAGTATGTGTTGCTACTTGTAGTGGTAGAATTCAAAAGTTTGCAAAAGATAATAATTTAACCGGAAACGATAAAGAAGCTTGTTCTCTTATGTTATTGATGGATATTGTTAAACTAGGTGGAACTGCTGTTGGTGTATTAAAAGAAGGTGTATTTTTCAATAAAACCTATAAAAATCTACGAAAACATTTAATTGAAAATTTTAATGTAAGAGAGGTTATTAGTGTTCCATCAGATCAATTTGAAAATACTTCAACTAAAACATCAATTGTGATATTTGATAATACTGAAAATAAAACTGAAAAAGTTATATTTAGTGATCTAATTGTTGAACGATATGATAAAGATTCTTTTACTGAAATTAATGATGTAATTGTTATCAATGAATTTAAAGGTGATATATTGGGTGTTAGTGATAAGGTTGTATCAGTAGCTACTCGTGAAGAAATATTAAACAATCCTATATATTCCTTGAATGGTAAAGATTACAATAAACAAGTTATTGTATGTGGTGAAGGATATGAATTGGTTAGGTTAGGGGATATTGCTGAATTTAAATTAGGAACAAGAATAACCAAAAAAGAAGCTAACGAAGGAATAATACCTGTATATGGAGGGGGTGATATAACATTTTATACTGATAATTATAATAGAGATGAAAATACATTAATAATATCTAGATATGCTATGTCAAAAGAATGCGTAAGAATTATCCCTAATAAATTTTACTTAAATGATAGTGGATTAAGCATTCATACAAAAAATGAAAATTTACAATTTTATATTAATTATTACTTATTAAGTGATTATAATCAACAATATATTTATGAATACTGTACTTCCGGAAGTATCCAATGTAATATAAATATGCCTTTATTTAAAAATCTACAAATCCCAATTCCTAAATCAGAAGATAAAATAACAGAATGGGTTAATAAAATATCAAAACCATATGATGAAAAAAATAATAAACAAAATAAAATTAAAGAATTAGAAACATATATTCAAAATAAAATAAAAGATATTACTGATAATGAAGATTGTGATGAAGTTGAATTAGGTAGTTTATGTGAGATTAAATCAGGAAATCATACAACAAAAAAGAGCGATTTTAAAGAAGGTCCATATTTAGTTATAGGTGGTGGTATAAATCCAATTTGTAGTCATAATGAATATAATTGTGAAGAAAATACAATTTTATGCGCATCGCATGGAACTGTTGGATTAATAAATATGTATCCTATTAAAACATTTTTAACTATGTGTTTTGGATTAGTTGTTAAAAATAATGATAATAAAATGTATATTTATAATTATTTAAAGTTTATTAATAAAGAAATTATCAATCTTGGTAATGGATCAACATTAAAATGTATGACTAAAACAGCTTTATCAAAAATCAAAATCAAAATACCAAAAGATAAAAAGCTAATTCAAGATCTTGAACCTACTTTTCAAGAAATTGAAAAATTAAATGATGAATTGAAAGAAGCCGAAATATTATACAAACAATTTATTAAAGAATTAGCAGAAGAAGCCATACCATCTACTGCAACTTTAACAGAAGAAAATATTAAAAATAATACAGAAACAGATAGTAAAACCTCAAGTGTTAAATCAAGTGTAAGTTCATCATCAAGTGTTAAAGAATTAAAAGAACAATGTAAATCATTAGGAATTAAAGGATATTCCAAATGTAAAAAAGCAGAATTAATAAAATTACTGGAAGATCATAAGTAATTTAAAATTATCTTCTTCTAATATTATTAAATTTCCCTAATTCATTTACAATGGTGCTAAAGTTAGTATATAAATAAGATGGATTTTCGGGTAATTGATTATATATTTTACAAGTATTATAATAATCATTTAAACTTTTTATATTTTTATTTTTGCAAAACTTTATCCATTCTTCTTTTGTTTGAATAAATATAGATGTATCAGTTCCATAGAAATGATAATGATAAGTCCATACACCTTTTAACTTAAAATATTTTTCAGGATCTTCTATAAAATATTCATGTTTATCTTTACAATTAAAATAATCAGTATCTGATAGAATATTTAAATTCATATTTATAGATCGAACATAATTATATTCATCTTGTTCTTCACTAAAATCTGAATATAATGCTTTACTATATCTTAATCTCATTTTAAGTTTTGTTAATTCTTTTTCATTTTCTTCGAAGTTATTATATTCATAAGTATATTTATTTTCATTTTTGCTATTTATTTTTTTATATCCAACGATTATTTTAATCTTTTGTTCTATATTTTTATCTACTGTTCTCATATTATCTATAATGTGTCGCACATTTTCATATGATTTAAAATTATTATCAATACAAGGTATTATTTGATATGCCTTCTTTAATGGATTACCTTTTTCTAATCTATTTGCTCTTAATAGATATTGAATAATTCTAATAATACTTGTCATATTACTTGCAATACATACACCATTTATTTTAGGTAAATCAAAACCTTCACCAAATATATATACACAGCTAATAATACCATAAGGTGCTGATTTAAATAGTTCTATTTCGTTATTTAATTTTTTATTATTTTTGCTATGTAAAGCATTATTGTATATTTTATCTTTTGGTATTGATAATATATTTAATTCTAATATTTTATTAATATATTCTTTTGCTTGTTCAGCTTCTTTCATAGTATTTGTATATAATAATATATGTGAAAGATCAGAATGTTTTTCTAAAGTTTTTAAACACATATAACACGCTATAAATATATTTTTATCTTCTACTTTTACTTTTAAATTATTAATTATATTATCTACTTCATCTTCAGTATTTTTAATTACATATACATTATAATCTGTAATTTTCTTATTTTCTATAGCCCAATGAACCGTTTTAATATCTATGTAATCACCAAATATTGTTTTATCTTCCATAGAATATACAGGTTTATCAATATTATTTTCAATTATTTTTTCAGTAGCAGTTTCAAATAAAGTTTTTGTTGATTTTATTTTATGAAATTTCCTAAAATCTGTATTTTCTAAACCAACTAAATGATGCGCTTCATCTCCATTCTTAAAATCAAAACATATTTTATCATTTACTAATATATTACAGGAATGATATGTAGAAAGTATAAATTTAACATTAGTATTTTTATTAATAAATTTTAATATATCAGTAATATTTGTAGTAGAATTAATACTATTACCACCAACTAATAATATATTTTCTTTATTTGGAAATACACTTAAAATTGTTTTTTTCCATTGTTTTTGTAATGTTATTGATGGAACACATATAAGATTTAATATAAAATTCATTTGTTTAATAATAAATATTGTCATTAATGATTTACCAAGACCACAAGCCCATATAAGTTTTCCAATATCATTATTTTCATAATATTCTTTAATTTTATTTAACACATCTTGTTGATGTTGTAATGGTTTTATACTATCATTATAGTAATTACTTTCACTTTCACTTTCACTATCACTTTCACTTTCACTATCACTTTCACTTTCAGTATCACTTTCACTATCACTTTCACTTTCACTATCACTTTCACTTTCACTATCACTTTCACTTTCACTTTCACTTTCAGTATCATTATCTCTTTTTACATTAGATCTTGATCTTCTGTTAATTTCGTCTATTTCATCCTGATCTAATAATTTATATTTTGTTATTTTTTTAAGATACTCTTCTTCTAATTTTGCAATTAATTCAATATCATAAAATTCTTTACCACCTTCAACATCAAATTCATTATAACCTATCCTATTATATTTTTTAGTAAGTTTCTTTAATTTTTTATCAAAATGTTCTCTTTTACCATTGTAATTAATTTTATATAAATGACTAAAATGACCTGGACTATACTCTCCTGTTTTATAAGTTGATTCTCTTTCAATTTTACAATCAGTTACACCTATTTTAACAACCTTGTAATGTGTTGTAACTAGATCTAATACTCTTATGTATAATAAAAACTCAATCATTTATATATTTACATATAATGATTTCATTTTTATATTTAAAAATGAATATGTATAATACATTATACAGATATGATAAATCATTGGTTAATAAGAGTTAAAAATGGTAAAAACTTTAAACCATTGAAACTTTAAAACGCCTATTTTTTCAAAAAAATGATATAAACAAATGATTATATATTATATATAAAATGAGTGATGATGTTGATGACAAGAAAAAAAGAAAAGATGTTTCTAAACGTTTAGAGGCAAATAGGAATCTTTCATTTCATATCATAAAAATGAAACTTTCCAGATTTTCTAAAAGTTCTTCATTTGATTTGATACTGAAGGACAACATCAAGAATATGAACAAGATGAGAACTTTAGCATATCATCTAATCAACTTTCATATTCTTAGGTGTCTCAAAGATAATATTACACTACCTGATCTTCAGTCCTTAAACTTTTATTATAGAATTTTAGCTACTGTATCTAAACTTAATAACAGAAGTTCTAAGGAAAAAGAGAATGATGAACTCTTTAAGACATACAACCAATATATGAACACTAAAGATATTGAAACACCTTACAGGGACTATTCAGGTAATCTTATGAACAATATGAGTTTAGAGATGAAGATTGCTGTTACAAACCATATTATTCTTAACTTTACTAAGAGACTTCAAATATATACAATCATTAAATACAATATTAAGAACATTGACAATCTATATGATACTACACTTTATTATGTCCCAAACAAAAGTGAACAAGAGGTTAAAGACTTTGTTAAGATAATACCAACAGAAGAAAACATAAAAGACAATCTAAATCATATAATTCAGTTAGAGTATGAAATACAGAAATACTTTGATAGTCTAGAACCAGATACAAAGGGTGTTAAGAACTTCTCTATTACACCTATCAAAGGATCTTATATTGATGGCTATGTTAAGGTATGTACTTCTTGCCTTAAAGATTTAACAAAAACAAATAAAGATCTTAAAGATCTTAAAGACCTAGATAAAGATACTTTATGGAGAACACTATTCAACCTTAATGAGGTTGAGACTTGTAATAAGAAATTCCATTATGAGATATCAACGGACGGTTACGGTGTTTCTATAACCGTAGGTAAATCATTAGGTTTAGATTTATTTGAGGTTGATGAAGATGATAAAATCAGTTGTAAGTGTGGTTGTAAGGTTAAGAGGAGTGGTTATAAGAAACATCTAGACAGTTCTACACATATTAAGAAGATGACTACCAAAAGAAAGTTAGATGATACAGAAGAACAATTTGATAGAATAGTAGGATTAGATCCAGGTGTTAATCAGATCTACTCTGCTGTTGATCAAGATAATAACTTTATGAACTGTTCATCTAAACAATATAGAACAAAAAGTAAGATAAAGCATTCTTGTGAATGGAATAAAAGACAATGTAAGGAGGTTCAAGATACTCTAAACAGTCTTAAATCATTTAAGACAGTTGATATAGATAAATACAAAAGTGCTTTTGAACAATACTCTAAGACGTATAATGAATTAACTTTCTTTTACAATTCTAAAGCATATAAGAAATGGAAGTTCAAGACTTTCTGTTTTAGGAAGAAGACAATATCCTCAATGTGTAAAGACATATGTAAAAACAAGAAAACATTAGTAGGATATGGAGACTGGTCAAAGAACCAAGGTATCATCAAGAAACATCCTTCTACTCCAAACAAAAAACTTAGAGAGGCACTAATCCGTTACAAAGATTGTAAGGTTGTGTCTGTAAATGAATATAGGACGTCTAAAGAATGTTCTATATGTCATAGCGTTGTAAAGAATGTATCTAAAATCCATCAGGTAGTCCGTTGCACAAACAACGAGTGTTCTATGTGTTGGCAAAGAGACATTAACGCATCAAGGAATATAATACAAAAACTTTACTCAGAAAATCTAGGTCTAAACCCTCCAAGAGTTGTATTGGGTGGTGATAGAGACTTATTGCCTACATAGCAACAGCGGAGCAGTCTTGTCTGCTTCTAACTTATTTGTGTAGGTATTATATCATTGGACGTCTAAGATAATAACATTTTTTCAAAAAAACGGGCGTTTTAAAGTGTCAATGGTGTAAAAACAGTAAATATCCTTTTTGGGGAGTAACAGCTGGTAAAAAATAAATAATGGTGATATATTATGTAATAAATCTAATGATAATAAGATCATAGGTATGGCTACATTTACTAAATTTTTAGATAAACGAGATGAACCTTTAATTGCTATAGAAACTGTTAGTAATATTGATCAATGATAATAATTATGAACTTGAATTACATTATACAAATCTTTATAATACTGAAAAACAAAATATAAAAATTGATGAAATATTAGGACAATCCCCTATTATAAATTACAACCATAAAATTAAAGAAGATCTTGAAAAACATTACATAGGTTTTAAGTTTTATGGTGTTCCTTTATAACATTGATTTCATTAATGTTATTTCCTTTTCTTGTGTATCAATAATTTCTTTTGCTAATCGTTTTAATTGCGGATTTTCTGTTTTATTATATATTTTATGCGAGGTTGTTAATGCTGTAGAATGATGACCAATCATTCTTAATAACCATTGTTTATCATCAACAAATAATTGTTGTCTTAATAACAATACTGATATGGTTAAAGATAAAATGATTCCAAAACAAAACACATATATATTAAAATGACCTAAAGCTAAATAATGAACAATTTCGTGAGCCCATATCATATTAGAAGCCATTAATAAACCACCATAAAATAATGTTAAAGATAAATATAAATCCGAAAATCTAAATGCTAATATATTCATAGGATTAAATAAAATACCAATTATAACCATTACAATAAACATTATAATTTGTTTTTTATAAAAAAAGGATTCCATTGTTATATATGAAAAATATAAAAATATATATTATTTAAATATATTTTTATGTATTCCAATATATATCTACTTTTAATAGTGTATCCAATAATTTTTCTTTTTCTATTATACTAAGATCCGGATATGTTTCTTCAATATATTTAACTAATTCAGTATTATAACAGTTGGTTAACTTTGTATTTTTTTGTAGTTGCCACAAAGCACCTATTGCTTTTAGTTGGTCTTTCTGATGATATTTAGTTTTAATTTCCGGCATTTTTTCCCTAACAAATAAATTATATGCAGTAAGTTTTCTTGGTTTTTTTACACCCTTATTACGGGTTTTGTTATCGTCTTTTGTTTTAATTTTAGAAACAACCGTGATGGTTACTTTGATTTGTTCGGTATTGGTAAGACTTGTCATTGCTTACAATTAATTTTTTGTCTTATCATTTTTTATAAATAAAAATACTATCTTTTACATTTTTGTATAAAAATGATAACATTTTAAGAGAAAACTATATACGAAATGACTGAAGTATTTCATGATGCACAGGAATATATACCTGACGATAAAATTACGAAATTTGATATTAACTCTAAAATAATGTTTAAAATTGATAAATATAAATTTATTGTAAAACTAACAGCTAAAGAACTACTCCAAGAAGCAGATACGTGGATTTACAATAGAAAAATTAATCAACAAAAAGTAGAAGAACTTAAAGAAGAAATTAAAAATAATGCTAATAATATTACACCTATATGGAATATTAGTTTAATATACGATAAATATGGATCTACTGACGATTATCCTAAATATTTGAAAATAGTAGATGGACAACATAGATACAAAGCAATCTATGATCTACTATTTAATTGCGAAATAAACGAAGATTATGAAATATATGCAAATTGTTATGTTATCAAACATTGTGAAAATAAAAATAAACATATTGCGACTGAATTATTTAAGAAAATTAACAATAATATGCCACTTAATATTGAAGATATACCAGATACTCGTGTTCAAGATATTATTGATAAAATTATTGATGATAATACTTTAAATCAGAATAAGGAAGGAATTAAAGTAAAAGATGCACAGAAAACAGCACACGAACCTGCAATTCATAAGCAAGAATTATTTCACTTATTTAATAGACATAAAGAACATTTTAATGATTTGAGTATTGATAATATTATTACAAATCTAAAAATTATTGTTAATAAAATATCTCTTAAACAATGTAATGATATTTATAAAAAGAATGCAAACAATATGAGAAGATATCAAAAAGCAAAAAGTGTTAATTTTTGGTTAGGTCTAAAATCATCTGAAAAATATGCACCTGATAAATGGATATTATATATCAATAATCCATCTGAATTTGGTATATAAAAATATAAAAATATATAATTATATATTTATTTTACATATGTTTCCACTCAATCATTGCTTGAATGATAGATTCTTTCTTTGACATATTATTAACTTTTTGCATTGTAATTGATCGAATATGAATATACTTTCTCATTTTCTTTTCTTTTTGTAGTTCTTTAATAGCAAGTTTCATACAATCACTTTTGTTATAAGTGGGATTTTCAATATTAATAGCAATCGAAGTCCATTTCAAGAAATTGCGAGTATTGAGAGTGGTCATTGGTAATAATAATTTAACAAATTATTCCGTCATTTTTTAAGTTTTTTTTAAGTTTTTTTTACAAATTATTGTGATAATTACGAAATATGTAATGCCAGATAACATATGAATAGCGTTTATAGTTTTATAATTCATCTACAGTTTTTAAAGTATTATATAATCGTAAATCTGCTATTTTACCATTTAGATAGTGGGTATTAAATGTAAATGGAATTTTAATTACATCATCTAATATTGAAGTATAAAATCCACCAAATATATACATATTAGAACCTAATATTACCATTGTATGTTTCCTTCTTTTTGTATCTGTTACCTCATTTAATGTAATTTTTGTAGAATTACCATCTGTATCAATTTCATATAAATCATTTGATTTACCAGTACTTGAAATTCCACCAAATATATACATATTACTACCGATTGCTACCATAATAGAATCTGCTTTTATACCAGATGGTGTATTATCATCATCCCTTTGTAAAGTAATTTTTTTAGAAATCATTTGATTTACCAGTACTTGAATTTCCTCCAAATACATACATATGATCACCAATTACTACCATAGAATGACTATATCTTGGTGATGGTATATTACTTTCATCATCATCATCAATTCTACTTAAAAATAATTGTTTCAAAATTACCAGCTGTATTAATTTTATATAAATTATTAGTATGTGCTAGCTTATATAGTTCCATTTCCTAAAAAGGTTATACTATTATTAATACCACAATAAACAGAAGATAAAAGAGCTACTATAATAAGTAATTTCATTTATTATTACAATGTAATAAAAATATTGTATTGTCACAACAAAACTTATTTTTAAATTATTGCTAAGAGTACTATATCTTTCTGCAATTGTTAGATATTTATCAGTGTTTATAGTAGTTTCAAATACTTTTAAACCTTCTGCTACTGTTAGTGTATTTTTAGGAGTTATTCCAATATCACCTGTTCCGGTAATTTGTTCTTGAGTAATATAAATGGATACATTATTATTCCATAATACCTGATATTCAACTCTTAATTAAGTATGTCCAGTAGGTATTTTTTTAGATATAAATCCTGTATCTTCATTGTGTGTCCAAACCCCCGGTATAATAAATATAACTTATTATTTCAAAAGTAGAAGTAAACCATAATTATTCCAATCAGCTAAACTAAGTAGTATGTGAAGGCTCGTAGGTTATTGGATTGGAAGTCTTTATTATTACTACACCTGAACCACCAGAACCTCCATTGTTAGCATAACTACCACCTCCTCCACCTCCAGTTAATGCTCCACCATTACTACCAGGAACACTATTATTTGACTGACCACCATAATTAGTTCCACCATTGTTAATACCACTACCTCCTGTCGCCGGACCATAACCATGATTCACACTACTAAAAAATCCACCACCGCCACCACCACCTTCTCCACCACTACCGAAATTATCATACCAACCACCTCCTCCTCCTCCGCCACCCCAATAATAAGGCCTTACAATATTAATTAATTTACCATTAGCACCATTTAATGAATGGGCTGGAGTATCCGTAGTATATGTACCTGTACCACCATCACCACCGGTATATTCTGTAAATTCAAAACTACTATTTGAAATATCTGTTGTACCACCTTCACCACCATACCAATAAGTAATATCCGATGCATGTTTACCTTTGCTACCCCCCCTAGCAATAGCATCAAATGCTTCACTCGGAAAACCATCTTCAGCTGAAGTTCCACTAGCTAATTCACCTACTCCTCCTCTACCAACTTTAACTGTATAAGTACCACTTGTAACTTGTAAACCAGTTGCATATAAAATTGCACCTCCTCCTCCACCACCACCTGTATGATATTTTTCAACTTGTCCATTTACCATTGTATAAATACCATAACCACCACCACCACCACCTACAATCAGTATATCACACATGGTATCTTTAGTAAATGTTATATCATATTGTGTTTGTCCGTTTAATTCAGGTGAATCACTGGTATAGATAAAAGTATTTACATTTACATAACTATTCTCATTATAAATAGTATTATATAATCGTAAATCTGTTATTTTACAAGTAAAATAACTGGCAGTATCTATTTTATATAATTCTGTAGTGGTATCAGAACCATAACCTCCATATATATATATATCATTTCCAATTGCTACCATAGAATGGTTATCTCTTGGGGAAATCGGAGGATCTAAAATTATCTCTGTTATATTTGATTCATCTGTAATTCTATATAAATTGCTAGATTTTATTCCACCAGTACCCACACCTCCCATTATATAAATATCTTTATTAATTGCTACCATACAATGATTGTATATCAAAGGTATATAGTCTCCAATTAATGTAATATTACTTACATTTGATCCATCTGTAATTTTACAAAACACATCAGTTTCTGTTATATTATTTCGACCACCATATATATATATATTATTATCAATTTTTACCATAGAATGATCACATCTTGCTGTTATAGCAGTAGTTAAATTAATATGTTCTACATTTGATCCGTTTGTAATTTTATACATTATGTCGAAAATGTTGTCAAGATTTTCAGATCTTCCACCAAATATATATATATCTTTATTGATTCCTACCATAGAAAAATCTTGTAAAGCTGGTAGAGTATCACCACTTAATGTAATATTGCTTACATTTGACCCTTCTGTAATTTTATATAAGTTGCTTGATATTGAATTAGTATTACCATCTAGTAAGCTAATATAACCACCATATATATATATATCGGAATCTAATACTACCATTGAGTGGTTCGCTAATTTTGAAATATTATTTAAATGTGTAGTAGTTGTGGTTGTAGTTGTAGTTGTTTCCGGTGTAATTTTATATAAGTTACGAGTTTGAACTGCAGTATTAGTTTGTCCACCAAATATATATATATCATTATCAATTGCTACCATTGTGTGGGTTCGTAAATGAGGTATAGAAGATAGAGTAGTAGCTGTCAATTTCATAGTTGTATTACGACCAGTATAATATTTACCAATATTCAATGTAGAACTACTTACATCTTTATAAACAATTGTTTCAGGTAATTTAGTATTATCTAAATATATATCGTAATTTGCATTATTACTGGTTAAAGCTAAATTATACCATATATTAGAACTAAAATCTCTTGTTATATTACAACTTTGAAATTCTAAAGAATTAGCATTAGCTTTAATATAAAAATCAGTATCAAATGATAGTAAATAATTATCAATATTAACATCTGGTAAGTTAAACCAAAAACTTAAAGTTTTAACTTCAAAATCAATATCAACACTTAAATACTGATCTATACCATTTAATTCTACTGAATTATTAAAAATAGGAGAACCATATGAACTTAAATCATAATTTGTATTACCATTTGCTTCGTTAGCATCTATAAAATTGTAATAAATGCTGAATGGGAATTCAGATTTATTCAATAAATAAATGTTATTTAATTCGTCTACGGTTTTTAAAGTATTATATAATCGTAAATGTGCTATTTTACCATTTAGATAGTGGGTATTAAATGTAAATGGAATTTTAATTAAATCATCTAATCTGAAACTATTACTAAATCCACCATATATATATATACTTTTATTTAATATTACCATTGTATGGGCATATCTTAGTGGAACAGTATCCTCATCTAATGTAATTTTTTCAGAATAACCAGTTGTATCAATTTTATATAAATTACTACTATAATTTTGCTCAGTATCTAGTCCACCAAATATATACATATAATTATCAATTGCTACCATAGAATGTGCATATCTTTCAGATGGTATATGACCTGTTACATCAATTTCTACAGAAGTATTAGTAGTGATATCAATTTTGTATAAATCCTTGTTAAAACTTCCATCATATCCACCAAATATATATATATTACTACCAATTGCTACCATAGAATGAGAATGTCTTGCGGGTGGTGTATCACTATCTATTAAAGTAATTGTTTCAGAAACATTAGTAGTGGTATCAATTTTGTATAAATCATCTGAAATACCACCAGGTGATGCATTACCACCAAATATATAAATATTACTGCTAATTGCTACCATAGTATGGTAAATTCTTTTAGATGGTATATTACCATTTAAAGCAATTCTTTCAGAAGTATTATCAGTGGTATCAATTTTATATAAATTACTACTATATTGCTCATCCGTTCCACCAAATATATAAATATTACTGCTAATTGCTACCATGGTATGGTAATGTTTACTAGATGGTATATTACTGTCATTATCATCAATACCCACTAAAGTAACTTGTTGGTGCTCACCTTCTGTAGTAATTTTGTATAATCCACTCAAACCTTGACCACCAAATACATACATATGATCATCAATTACTACCATAGTATGTGAAAACACACCACCAAGTCCTATATCATTAGTTACTATATTTTCAGTATCAATTTCAATTTCAGCATCATCAGTATATTTACCAATATTCAATGTAGAACTACTTAGATCTTTATAACGAATTGTTTCAGGTAATTTAGTATTATCTAAATATATATCGTAATTTGCATTATTACTGGTTAAAGCTAAATTATACC
>ERZ651776.1025-NODE-1025-length-35642-cov-4.946296_pt1 | contig 35642 bp, 26 predicted proteins | sample MGYA00514761_ERZ651776 | MGnify/ENA metagenome assembly ERZ651776
ATCAAATTGATTAATCCGCCTAAAATAGCTTTATTGAAAGGCGATGGCACGTCTTCTTTAAGTTACGGAGCGACTTGGTATTATTTTGAACAAACATTGGAATATCCTGTAACGTCTATAGAAGCAGATCGTATTGGAAGTGTCAATCTGGATCAATTTGATATTATTGTAATGCCAAGCGGATGGTACGGAAGTACACTTAATGAAGGAGCGCTTACCAAGGTACAAAGCTTTGTACGTGGTGGTGGAAAAATCATTGCTTTAGATAGAGCTGTTGGTGCTTTTGCAGGAAAAAGTGGTTTTAGCTTAAAGCGAAATACGTCTTCTGATGAGGATAAAAAGGAAGATAAAAAAGACAACTTAATCCCGTATGCTGATCGTGAAGAAGAAAGCGTGACTAACTTTATCACAGGAAGTATTTTTAAAACCAGCGTAGATCCAACGCATCCTATGGCTTTTGGTTATGGCGATACGTATTACAGCTTAAAATTAGGAAGTAGTGCTTACCAATATCTTGACAATGGGTTTAATGTAGCCTACATCGCAGATGATGTAACGAATGTTGCTGGGTTTGCTGGAGATGCTGCTAAATCGAAACTTGGAAAATCACTCGTGTTTGGAGAAGAGCGTATGGGACGCGGAAGTATCATTTATATGGTAGACGATCCATTATTCCGTGCTTTCTGGCAAAACGGAAAGTTGTTTTTTGCAAATGCCATTTTCTTTACCAATAATAATAAGTTTAGACTTTAATACTCAAAAAGTATATTGTCTCCCACAAGATTGATTGTTCTCTATCATTTGTACAGAAAAAGTAACAAATGATAGAGAATTTTTGGTTTACACGCTTTCGCGACCTGCATGACGGCAGACAGAAGCGTACTTATTTTGATTGTAATGCTGCTTGTATTTTTTGAGCTTCTGTATAATTGTAGTTGTCAGGATTGCTTAAGATGAGGGTGAGCATTTCATTTGCTTTCTCTGTATTTTCAACCTTTAAATACATCAAAAGTTTATACCAATATCCATAGGAACTTTGAAGTGAATTTGTCGCAATTAGTGTGTTGTATGTTTGGTGTGCTTTCTCTAGATTTTCAGTTTGAAAATAAGAAGCTCCAAGATACATGAGTGCATACGAATAATAGGGATCACTGGCATCTATCGTATCTTTAAAATAACGGATTGCCTCTTTGTACTTTTGAGAAATGTACAGCGATTCTCCTTCTATAATAGCAGCTTGTGTATCTCCTTTTTCTCGTAGAGATGGTAATGTTTCCCAGTTGGCATATTGATCATAAACGCTGCTAGATTGGGAGTTTATAAAGAATGGAAGTGCACATAATAAAAGGACAGCAGCTGCAATCGCCATACGATAATATATACGTCTGTCTTTCGTGTCTTTTTTCTTTTCGTAGTCTGCTCCTACCTCTCGTATAGTTTCTGATATTTCTGTAAAGGGATCGCTACGCAGTGTCTTTTTCAACTCTTGTAATTCTTGGTTGTCAGAATCATTTGTTAGTGTTGCCCAATTATCTTCTTTAAAAGAATCTTGTAATGATTCTTGAAGCAACACATCTTCTTGTAGAAGTTGATCATTAGTCAATTTTTCTTCAAAATTCACTACTTCTTCCTGAGACATCTTTTTTTGTAAATATGCCTCTATCTCTTGTTGTCTTTTGTCATCAAAAATTTGACTCATCTCTTTAATTTACGGTATTTTCGATCTTCTTTTATTAACTGAATGATTTTTGCCTTACATTTAAAAACGCGTTGTCTTACGGTGTTTACAGATGTATAGTCTAATTCTTGAAGAATATCTTCATAACTCATTCCATTAAAATAGCTTCCTAAAATCTCTTTACAATTTGGAGATAATAATTGAAACTTTTCTTGGTAAAATTCTAATCTTTTTTGTTCTAAAATAAATAATCCTAGGTCTGCTTCTTTATCTACATAGTGTGCTGGATCATGATTCATTACCCTATTTTTATTACTTTTTAGAGTTCTTCTCCAAATATTTTTACAAATGGTAAAAAAATAGGCTTCAAAAGAATTTACTTTTAATGGGCTTTCTTTATGTTTTACAATAAGATACATAAGACTATCGTGAAAAACGTCTTGCACATCTTCTTCTTTTCCTTTGTTATCTAAAACAAACGATTTTACTTTAGGAAAAAAAGTTTCATAAATACTCGCAACTACTTTTCTATCATTATGTATTAATCCATTCAAATACTTTTCAGTTTCTTCCATAGATTACTTTGTAGCGTTTTTAAAAAAAATCCTTAAATTAATTTGGGTAATAAATTCTAACTAATACTACTTTAAAGTAAGAGTAACTCTTTTTATTAATTTTTAACACCATAAAGATGAAAAAAATAATTGGTAGTTTTTTAATAGTCATAAGTTTATTGATAGCATCTTGCTCTCATACTGATGATACTATAGAGGAAAACATCGTTACAGGAGCAAACTACAAAGCACAATCTACAGCTGTAAATTCTCCAAAATTTTCTGATAGAGAACTTATTATTCAATATAAAAAAAATACAAGACCTAGTAAAAAAGCGGCATTAAGGCAATACTATCATGTCGTAGACTATGAAGTATGTACGCACTGTGATGGTACTATTGAGAAATGGGATTTTGGCCCTGGAATTGATTTAGAAAATAAATTTGGCTCTGTAAGTTCTGGTAGTGGTGGCGCAGAAAGTATCCAAAATGTAACTATCGAATTTAGTTTTGAAAATGAAGAAGAGATTGCTTCTCTTATAGGAGGATCTGGTTATACAAATGATGCTGATCATATTGCTTCTAGTAATCAAAACGCAGTGATCATAGCTGTTTTAGATTCTGGTATTGATGTTAATTATCCTACTTTTGATTCCAATCCTTTTTTATACAATGCTGCTAGTCATGGTATCTCAGGATTACATTCTGGATGGGATTATGTAAATGAAGATAATACTTGTTATGATGATTATGAACAAGTACACGGTACTGCAGTAAGTACACTTATTTACGAATCACTTAATCACGCTGATATCCCCTACCGAGTATTGCCTGTAAAAATCGCAAATCAGGACGGTGAAGTAAGTATATTTGATATGTTATGTGGTATGATGTTCTCACTACCTAAAGCAAATATTCTTCATATAAGTGCTGGTTGGTATGACGCTGCAGGTGCAAATCCAAACACCACTAGTATTTTTTTAGATATATTATCTCAGTATGAAGATGTACTCGTTGTTACTTCAGCAGGGAATTATTCGAATAACAATGACGATACCATCGCTCATTATCCTTCCAATTTTTCTGCTATGATTTCTAACGTCATTGCTGTTGGCGCTACGAATGAAGAGGTTACAGATGCTGCTTATTTTACAAATTACGGTAGATACACCGTCGATTTTATGTCCAATGGAACTAATCTCCCTTTTGTAAATAGTCTGGAACAACCTGTGCCTATTTCTGGGACTTCCTTCTCAACTCCTTTAGTAACTGCTGTTGCCGCTAAAATACTCTATGATTCTGGTATGAGCTATACTCCATACGAAATCAAACAAGAATTAGATAGTAATGGTATCCCCGTTACCTACGCAAAACAAACCATATATAATAAATATATTATGCCTTTATAGTAAATATACATATAGCATAATTTAGAGGAAAAGTCTTTGATTGATAATCGAAGACTTTTTTTATACTTATTTTTAAGGTAACTAACTCCTAATTATGTACAAACCAATTTATTATTTCTTCGTGTGTTTTGGTGTACTCTGTAATCTCCAAACATACTCTCAAGAAAATTTAAAAGTCACTTTTGATCGTATATATTCTGATAGTCAACAATCCAATGGAGATAAAATTGAAAATATACATCAGTTACTTTCTAAAACAGATACACTCACTGTGACGCCTGAATTAGGGTATGCATATCACAAACTAGGGTTGCTATATAATGCTAAACAAAGCTATGAAAAAGCAATACAAGAAACTTTAAAAGCAATAGAAATAAGAAGTTCCATTAAAGAGATAGATTCTAAAGATTTAAATAATAGTTTATATAATACTTTTATTTATTACAAAGCATTAGGAAAAGATCAAGAAGGACAGATATACTTAGAAAAAATTCTAGAAAATAAAGGTGCCGATAAATTTAATTTTAAAGCCCTTATCGAATTAGCACTACTACAAAGTAATGAAGGTGATTATTTTAAAGCGCTTCAATATTTAGAACCTGTTGTATTATCATTTGACATTTATAAAGATGAAAGGACGTTTATTCTTGGTCATCTATCCTGTATAGAGACGTATAGTAAAATGAGCATGCCTCAAAAGTATTTAGAAAAAGTATCGCTACATAAAGAAAAAATAGAGTCGCTTAAAGACTATGTTTCTTCTAAAGAGATAGCAGATATGCATACAAATTTAGGGACTATTTTTGAGAAAGTAAATGAAAAAGAAAAAGCGATTATTCACTATGAAAAAGCGCTGTCTTTATATATACAAGCTGAGGATTCTAATAATATCGGTACTTTATATACTAATATTGCCGCTATACATTCAAGAAAAAATGAACATGAAAAAGCAAAAAAATACTATGCAAAAGCTTTAGAAATAAATGATGATCCTATCAAAAGAGCTGATGTTTATGACAACCAAGGATTTTATCTCCTAACGGATGATCCCAAGGAAAAGATTCCTTATTATCAAAAAGCTATTTATACAGCTTTGAATCAAGACTATGATTCTACTAATATTAGTCAGTTACCTCCTATAAACTCTTTTAAAGAGTACATATACAAGCCTGATGTACTAGAATATCTCGTCAATAAAGCTAGTGCTTGGTTAGATGCATATCATTTAGAAAAAAATCGCACCTATCTTGAATATGCAAAAGAAACTCTTTACTTAGTAGATGAGTTAGTATCTTTAATTCGACTAGATAGTGACGTAGATCAATCTAAACTTTTTTGGATCAATAGTGGTGTAGACTCTTATATGCTTGCCGTAGAAGCTTGCTATTTATTAAATGAACCAGAAGATGCCTTTTATTTTATGGAAAAAAATAAAGCTTTACTCCTTCTAGAACATTTGGACAAACGCTATACACGACAGAGTCTAGATATCCCTGTCTCTATTTTACAAAAAGAAAAGCACCTTCTTAAAAAGAGAATAGCCATTAAACAACAACTTCAAAAAACAAAAAACAACATTAAACTGCAACAGGAATTTATAGAAGTAGACAACGTATATGTTATGTTTTTGGATTCTATAAAGCGTGAATTCCCAACATACTATACCATAAAAACCGAACCTAAAATTTTATCACTTAAAGAAAGTATAGAAAAACACGTCACAAATGACACCTACCTTATAGAATATATTATCAATACATCCAGTGGATATGGTATCTTCTGTTCTAAGGATATTACTCATTTTTTTAAGATTCAAGAAGTTCCAGAATTACTACAACAAGTCCAATTTCTCAAACGTGAATTAAGCGCTCCATTTACAACAAGAGAAGCGTTTAGCACCTATCAAGATACTTCGTATGTGGTATTCAAAAAACTATTCCCATTTGTAGAAAAAACAGAAGATCTTGAAAAGAAAAAACTAGTTATTATTCCAGACTATGAACTTCATAACCTCCCGTTTTCAGCGCTTACTTTAAGCAATGAAGCAACAAGTTTCAAACTAGATTACCTACTTCATCATACAGAAACAGTGTACTTACATTCTGCTTCTGTTTTTCAACAGATTAACAAAACAGCAAAGACATCAGCTCCTAGGATTACTGGATTTGCGCCAACTAATTTTAAAAATAACAACTTAATAGATTTAAATAAAAGTGAAGAAGAAATGAAAGAACTCGCTTCTTTTTTACCCATGTCATTACAATTAAAGGAAGAGGCTACAAAATCTTCTTTTATTTCAAGTTTAAAAAACACCAGTATTATTCATATAAATTCTCATGCAGGATATAGTACAAATAGTACCCCATGGCTACAATTATATGATGATAAGATTCTTCTAGATGAATTATATGATGTAGTGAATAATACTAATCTTATTATTCTGGATGCCTGCAAAGGCGCACAAGGAGATCAAGAAGCTGGCGAAGGAATTATGAGTTTGTCTCGTGGCTTTTTCTATAGCGGTACTCAAAGCGTCATTGCTTCTCATTGGAATGTAAATGAAACAGCTAATAATGAAATTTTATATACATTTTATAAAGAACTTAAAGAAGGAAAGACTAGATCTAAAGCATTACATACAGCACAAAAGTCTTATATAAACAATCATCAACTAGAGCAAACCTCTCCTTATTTCTGGGCAGCTAACACCCTAACAGGCGATGACACCTCACTAGAATTAGCACCAGATTATTTTTGGCTTAAAATAGTGGGGATTTTGATCCTAATAGGTATTATCGTATTTGCTTTAATATATATCAAAAAAAAGAGGGTATCTACAAACTAGATAACCCCTTCTCTTACTAAACCAAAATTAATACACTACCGATTAACACCAAGAACATCCATTATCTATAAAATCCCAAAAGAAATCAAAGCTATTCCAACCTCCAAATTCATTACCACACCATGAAATTCTACTCATAGTCACACGCCCTCCATCAGATAATTCGCCCTCAAATAAGAAAATAGGCTCGTTTTCATAGGTATGCCATACATATACAATCTCGCCATTAATAAGATGCTCTGCAGCAGCCGTTCCTGTAAATCTCCCTTCTAAGAATCGATATTCTACCAAATCATCTGGAGTTACTCCTAAGTCTTCCATAAAAGCTTCTACTGTAAGACCTCCTCCTACAGGAAAATCTTGTGCATCAATAGCACCATATACAGCGTGCTGATCTAATTCGATCTCTTTAACAGTAATATCTATAAGTGCTTCTCCATGTTCAAGGTTTGTAAAATCCAATACATAATCACCAGCTTTTAACGTAATTTCTTGTACACCTAACCTTCTAGAAACCTCTTCAGTAAGGATGACATCCTCGCTTATACGTACAGATCTTTCTCCTAAACCTCTAGAAAAGGCAACACGTAATTTATCTTCATATCTCTGGTATCCTACAAATCCATTTTGAGGACTAGAATCATTAGCCATCATAGTTTCAAATACCTGACCTGCTGACCCTGTATCATTGCCTGAATCTGAAATATTAGAGAAGATAAGGATATCACCGTCACCATTACTAAAACAGACTCCCCCGCCTGGTCCGCACGTTCTACCATATCTCCAATCCATCACAAATACCCAAGGGGCATATAATGCTCTATTTGAAGACTGTAGATTTGCGGTTTCTAAATTGTTTGAAGCATCATTTGCTTCGTTTTCTGTTTCACACGAAAACAGAAAAAATACTGCTAATACTACTAAAGCTACATTTTTTAACATAATATATTGATTTTCAGACCTACTCTATTTAATAATTCGCTTTTCGGTGACCGCGCTTTATAAACAAGTAGTAGAATAAAAGATTCATTACCCAAAAAATTTATCTATTCCTTAATTTTTTAAATTACTCATTACCAGAAAGATAAACAATACAAGATATATACGCTTTCGCGAAAGCGTTATTTCACAAACAAAAGCCTGAAAATTGAAAATAGACATACGTATTGGAAGTCTTGTTTTTGTATGTCCTGAAAGAAGTTGAATTTTAAAAAATGAGAGAATACGAGTATCTTCCTAATAATTATTATGTTACAACTCAAAAGAAACCATCTCTATCTGAGACGAATCGCCCTGTAGATCTGCCCACGTTACATATACAGTTGTATCCATAATTTCTATTTGAGGAAAACCACTGGCGCGTGCTGCCGAAGTTGTCGTAATCGTAATAGGTGCCTCTTTACGTCCATCTTGATAGACCCGCACGGCTTGCAATACGACCTGATCACCCAAAGGCTCTAACCAACTGACCAACGCGCTTCCATCTTTTAAAAACGCAGTATCCACACGCCCTATCGCCATCCCTGCATCTACACGAACGGGAGTTCCAAAAGTAGCGCCATTATCTTGAGAGAATGTAACTAAAACTCTTGGCATATCTTGAGAAGCCGTAAACCAAGAAACGACAAGATTTTCTTCTTGCGTCGCTATAGCAGGACCATTTACGGGACATCCATTCAATTGCCACTGATCGTTATACACTGCTTTAGGTGTTGTCCAAGAACCATCTACCCATCTCACAATATACGTGTCACGTATTTCTTCTGCACCTTTAGACCGATCTCGATAGACGACTATAGGACCATTGTACGTGATTCCAATAGCGGTGTTACAACAATCACAAACCCTTGAATCTATAACCGTATCTTCTTTAATCGTTCCATCAAGAGTTACAATCGCTGCTCGTAAGGTCATCTGATTATCTTCCTTCTTTTTATTTTTAGTATCGCGTCCGTCGAGCCAACTCACATAAAATCCATCATCATACGGACGCATAGCTACAAAGCCATGCTCAGCGGGGATGCCGTCAGTATTTAAAAGAAAATTAGATTTTACCACTTTATTACCAGCAATAAGATTCAGTTTGATATCATAATCATACGTTCCGTCTGCAGATTTTTGAAGAATATTCGTCAGTACCGTTTCTCCATTCACAGCAAGTGCTGGAAAATCTGCCCAATTGACAAACCAATCTGTACCAGAAGTAATCTCTTTAGGCGTTGACCAATTTTGATCTTTATAGCTTGCATATTTTAGAACTGCTAGTGAATCTTCTTGTTCTACCCAAGTCATGTGCAGCGCTCCATTTTGAGTTACCAATCTTGGTAAATGTGCTTTTCCTTTACTTGGGTTTCCTATATTCTTAAGTAGCGATTCTGATACTATTTCTTGTTTCTCTTCTACTTTAGGAGTTTCTTCTTTTTGTTTGCACGAAAAAGTGAAAGCTAACAAAACTAGTAGCAGAATAACAGATCTCATTTCGCGCATAATTATTAATCGTTACGATTTAGCTCTTGCATGCATAGGTTTGGGTCTTTCTAAAATCTCAAGAGGTACTGCATACAAATCAAAATCTTCCGCTTGTGTGACTTTTACAGTTGTAAAACCACCCGTTTTTAGATAATATTTTGTTGCGTCTATCAACACTTCATTATCTACATCTGGACTATCAAACTCTGTACGACCTACAAAGTAATTTCCTTCTTTTCGATCGACAACTATTTTGAATTCTTGCCCAATTTTTTGTTGATTTAACTCCCAAGAGATTTGCGATTGAATCTCCATAATTTGATTGGCTCGGTCCATTTTTACTTCTTCAGGAACATCATCCTCCAAGTTATACGCATGCGTATTTTCTTCGTGAGAATAGGTAAAGCATCCCAAACGCTCAAAACGTTGGTCTTTTACCCATTGTTTCAGCAGTTGAAAATCTTCTTCAGTTTCTCCGGGATATCCTACGATCAAAGTGGTACGGATGGTCATATTGGGTACGCTTTCGCGAAAGCGGTCTAACAAGGCATTCGTCTTTGCCATTGTGGTTCCTCGTCGCATCGACTTTAAAATGGAATCCGAAATATGCTGTAACGGAATATCAATATAATTACACACTTTGGGTTCACGATTCATTACCTCTAGGACATCCATCGGAAATCCTGTTGGGAATGCATAGTGCAAACGAATCCACTCCACACCTTCTACTTTTACAAGCGCTTCCAAAAGCTCAGCAAGATTACGCTTTTTATAGAGATCTAGTCCGTAATAGGTAAGATCTTGTGCAATAAGAATCAACTCCGAAACGCCTTTTGCTGCTAATTTCTCAGCTTCTGTGACAAGATGCTCTATAGGTTTTGATTTATGTTTTCCACGCATTAAAGGAATGGCACAAAACGAACATGGACTATCGCAACCCTCAGCAATTTTAAGGTATGCATAGTTTTTTGGCGTTGTGGTTATACGTTCTCCAATAAGTTCGTGCTTATAATCTGCTCCCAAAGCTTTTAATAATCCAGGCAATTCTGTCGTACCAAAATACTGGTCTACATCTGGAATTTCTTTTTGTAAATCAGGCTTATAACGCTCAGATAGACATCCTGTTACAAACACTTTATCAACATCCCCTTGCTCCTTTTGTTTTACGTACTCCAAAATCGTATTTACCGATTCTTCTTTGGCATTATCTATAAAACCACAGGTATTAATTACGACAATATTCCCTTCTTCTTCATGAACAACTTCTTTACCATTAGCTTTCAATTGTCCCATCAGCACTTCACTGTCATACACGTTCTTAGAACATCCAAGAGTAACTACATTGATCTTATTCTTTTTCAGGGTTTTTGTTCTCATACCTCTATTTTATTCGGGGTGCAAAGATACGTTTTAAAAAATAGTCGCGATACAGAAAGTAAAAAAACAACAATGTAGGGAATCTATGCTTTTTTATATCTTATGGAACCACATCTAAATTAGAAAATCGAAGTCGTATAAATAGAAAAAGGCTTTACAAATCTGCAAAGCCTTTTCTATTTTATCTAAACGTGCATTTTACTTGAAGAAAGAATCTACAAATTCTATTTTATTAAAGACTTGTAGATCTTCTATCCCTTCACCTACGCCTATATATTTTACAGGGATTTGAAATTGATCTGAGATACCAATCACAACTCCACCTTTGGCAGTACCATCCAGCTTTGTCACGGCAAGGGAGGTAACTTCTGTAGCAGCGGTAAATTGTTTGGCTTGTTCAAAAGCATTCTGCCCTGTAGAGCCATCCAAAACTAATAATACCTCATGTGGCGCATCTCCTATCACTTTTTGCATCACACGTTTTACTTTGGTCAACTCATTCATTAAGTTGACTTTATTATGTAAACGTCCCGCAGTATCTATAATGATCACATCTGCGTCTTGATTGACACCACTTTCTAACGCATCAAACGCAACTGAGGCAGGATCACTTCCCATTTGTTGTTTTACAATCGGAACATCTACTCTATCTGCCCATACTTGTAATTGATCTATGGCTGCTGCTCTAAATGTATCTCCAGCGCCTAACACCACTTTCTTTCCTTGTTTTTTGAACTGATACGCAAGTTTACCAATAGTCGTCGTCTTCCCTACCCCATTCACTCCTACCACCATAATCACGTGTGGTCTGGTACCTTCAGGGAGTTCAAAATCGGTAGCGTTTCCTGTATTAGTCTCACTTAATAAGCCTGCAATTTCTTCTCGAAGTATTTTATTAAGCTCATCGGTTCCTAAATATTTGTCTTTAGCGACACGGGCTTCTATGCGCCCTATAACCTTAAGTGTTGTTTTGACACCTACATCACTTGTGACCAATACTTCTTCAAGATTATCTAAGACATCATCATCTACCTTCGATTTTCCAGCAACGGCTTTACTCATTTTATCAAAGAAACTTGTCTTTGATTTTTCGAGTCCTTTATCTAAGGTTTCTTTTTTTTCTTTCGAAAATATTTTTTTGAAAAAACTCATGTTTGATTTTTGGTTGTAGTGTCAAAAATAATGCCTTTTACTGAGAATGCAATTATGTCAGGTGTGGATCTGTTTTTAACTTTTTATGGTTTGCAAATTAGAGGGTTACTTTATACGCTTTCGCGAAAGCGTGTACACCTTATGTATCTTTTTAAATCACTATCTAAAATATTAGACACATCTTAAATCTCGCTGAAGAAGTGAGATACATTGAAAGAGCCGTTTTAATAATAAAACCCGCTATACATGACATATAGCGGGTTTTGTATTTCAAATAGAAAATATTAGGCTTCTTCTAAAACTTCTTCTTTATTTTCTTCTTTTAATCCTTTTTTCTGAACGGTATCAAACATCACTGGTGTTGCGATAAATAGTGATGAGTAGGTTCCTACAAGTACCCCTACTATTAATGCAAACATTAATCCTCTAATAGAATCTGCTCCTAAGAAGAAGATGGCTAATAACACGATTAATGTCGTTACAGAGGTATTTAACGTACGACTTAATGTACTGTTTAATGCTTGATTGATCAATTTACCAAATCCGCGTGTTGATCCGTGCTCCTTGATATACTCACGAATACGGTCAAATACAACCACGGTATCATTCAGAGAATATCCAATCACGGTCAGAATAGCCGCAATAAAGTTTTGATCTACCTCCATATCAAATGGCATAATGTTTTTGAAGATCGCAAAGATTCCCAATACAATTAATACATCATGGAATACCGCTGCAACCGCTCCTAAAGAGAATTGCCATCTACGGAAACGTAATAAGATATATAAGAATACCACAATGAGAGATCCGATAATCGCTAACAAAGCGCCTCTCTTAATATCATCTGCAATGGTAGGTCCTACTTTGTTATAACTCATCTTTCCAATTTCCTTTCCATCATACGATCTGCTAAAGTCTTCAAAACTTAAGTCGCTTGGCAGATAGTTACTAAGAGACGTATATAATTTTCTTTCTACAGCCTCATCTACTTCTAGACCTGTTTCTTGAATTCTATACTTCGTTGTGATTTTTAATTGATTGTCTGCTCCATACGTTTTTACGATAGCACTTCCAAATACATCTTCACTAGATAAAAGATCTCCTACTTCTGAAGAGTTGATTGCTTTTTCAAAACGAACAGTATATGAACGTCCTCCTACAAAGTCAACCCCAGCATTTAATCCGCCAGTTACTAAAGAGAAAATACCAATACCTATTAATACCAATGAGATTGCATAAGCGATCTTACGTTTCCCTAAGAAATCGACTTTATTATTTACAAATAAGTTCTTTGTGATTCCTGTTGAAAATGCTAATGATTTTCCATTCTTTCCATATCCATCTATAAAGAGTCTGGTGATGAAAATCGCACAGAATAAAGAGGTTGCAATACCTATCATTAAGGTAACAGCAAATCCTTTTACAGGTCCTGTTCCAAATAAGAATAATATCAATGCCGTTAAGAAGGTTGTAATGTTTGCATCAAGAATTGAGGATAATGCATTATTAAATCCATCTTTAATCGCATCTTTTTGAGATTTCCCTTTACGCAACTCTTCTTTGATACGTTCAAAAATAAGTACATTGGCATCTACCGCCATACCTATGGTTAATACAATACCTGCAATACCAGGAAGGGTTAATACCGCTTCAAAACTCACTAATACTCCAAAAATGAATAAAATATTCACCACAAGTGCAACATCTGAGTATAGTCCTGCTCTACCGTAGTAGAATACCATCCATACTAATACAAAAAGAAGTGCGATAATAAACGAAATCACACCACTATTAATTGCTTCTTTACCTAAAGTAGCTCCAATTTCTTCTGCTTCGATCACATCTGCAGAAGCAGGAAGTTTACCAGCGTTTAAAACTGTAGCAAGATCTTGTGCAGATTGTACAGTAAAGTTTCCAGAAATCTCTGTGCTTCCTCCTTTAATTTCTTGTCTTGCGGTTGCCGCAGATTGTACGGTATTATCAAGTACAATGGCGATTGCATTTCTTTTTTGTGCTACGGTACGTGTTAATTTTGACCACTGACTTACCCCTTGACCTTCAAAATCAAGACCTACAGAAGGCTGTTGGGTTTGTGTAAACTGTTGACGTGCATCATTTACAACGTCTCCACTCATATAAGGCTCACCAGAACGATTAGATTCTAATGCGTATAAAGGCACTCTTTCGATAGTTTCATCCCCATCACCTATCTGAACCGTTTCTGCATCTCCCCAAGCAAATTTTGCAAAACGTAAATTTGCTGGACGTAAACGTACAATAGACGGCGTTCTTAAATATCCATTAATCGTTGCAGTATCTTTCACAGCGGCATATCCTACAGTAGGTACTTCTCTATACTGAAATGCTGTTGCATTGGGTGTGAATATCTCAAGAAGAGGATTATTTTGCGCTACATCCTCATCTTCGTCACCTTCGGCGTCTTTTAATAAGTCATCTACAACACTATCTACATTTGTAGAATCTTGTACTACTTCAGTTTCTTCTTTTTCATCCTTTTTGATCGTTGCTGCTAATGTCTGATCTACCAATCCTAAATAATTGATGACATCTCCTGCATAATGCGTTTCATAAAACTCTAATTGCGCTTTTGCAGATAAGAAACGTACAGCTCTCTGAATATCTTTTGCACCAGGAAGTTCTACTAGAATACGTCCATTATCTCCAAGGTTTTGGATGTTAGGTTGTGTTACCCCAAACTTATCAATACGATTACGTAAAGTCTCAAAAGCAGATTGAATTGTTTCTTTAATCTCTCCTCTAAGTACAACAGCTACTTCGTCATTACTCATGTTAGGATCAATCTTATCTCCTAATATGACGTTAGAAAATATATCTGGAGACGCTAATTTTACATCTCCACCCTGATCTTCAAAAGCGGTTAAGAAATCTTCAAAATAGGTGTTTTGACTATTCTTCTGTGCTTCATCTGCTGCATCTAGTGCTGCAATAAACGCAGGATCTCTTTTTCCATTGGCAAGACCTCCCAAAATATCTCTTACAGAAATTTGAAGGATTACGTTAATCCCCCCTTTAAGGTCAAGTCCTTTATTTAATTCTTTTTCTTTAGCTTCATCATAGGTGATTCCAACATAAATTGGTTTATTCCCTACGCTATCTAGATAGATGCGTTCATAGACATCTCTTTGATCTGCATCATCTCCTGCTTTACTAATTGCAAATTCCTTTGCTGCTGTCTCTGTTTTATTTGTTAAATATGTAAATGAGAGTTGGTAAATACATACCAAACCAAATACAATAGCAAATATTCGAATGAGTCCTTTATTTTGCATTTTTGTGTTTTTTGTCATCAATATTGATACTAAAAGACGTCTAGTATCATTTGATCGTTATATTATTGATATTTTATTGTTGGTTTTCAACCTTAAAAAAGATACAATTCTAACGTGTTACCACTTCACATTCTTTTTTATGATTAAACGGAGTTCATAAGTGATGAAACGTATGTCAATACATACGGTAAGTTTAAAATCACTTATATCGAGAGTTTCATTACGTTGTCGGGCCAGCCCTCACTTCAGGTATATTATAAGATGCGTCATCTATTGCGATGGCAATATTCCTGTGTACTATGTATGCTAATTTTTCAGTTTTATTTTTTTCCTCGTTACGTTGCTTACTAATAGAAGCATAGGTGTCTGGAGTAAAAAAACGAATGATTTCTGATTTTAATTCTACGATATTTCCACTAGAACCTGCTATATCAATATTCTCTTGAATTTCATAAACATCAAGTTGATACGGTTTTCTATCTTCTTTTGAAGGTAATCTAGTATTCTCTTTATCAAAATCATAAGAAGTATGACTTATTGCGAGATCTATGTCTTCTAAAAATATTTTTTTTACTTCACTAACGTCAATATCACTGTAATAGGTGATTTTTAATGTGCCGTTTCCAGATTCTTGTATTTGTATATTGTCGACCTCTAACGCTTCAAGCTGACTCTTAATCTGAGTGATTGCATCTTGAGTTTCATCAAGTGTCACTTCAAGATCTGCAAACTGAAGAACAATTTCCTGATTAGGCACAGAAACTTGCTCCAAGCTTATACCAACGATAGCTAGGGCAAAAATCAAAGCACTTACGTACCATTTGTTTCTCATGCGCCAAAAATAAAGATTGTGTTTTGCAGTATAGACGTTTCGGTCATTTTTACAAAACGTGCAAATATAGGATTTCAATTACGATTAGCCAATATTTTTTATACTCCTAGAATTGATTTTTCTGACTTAGGAGTTATTTTTCTAACAAAAAAAGGAAGATCATTTTTCAACGACCTCCCTTTTTAAATTTATGTGTTGCTTTATACGCTTTCGCGAAAGCGTATCCATTCTTATTTTTATGCGTCTAGAAGTGCATTGGTTTTCTTCACCCCTTCTGCGCTTTCTGCTAAATGTGCTTTTTCTGCATCACTTAAATTGATTTCTACAATTTTATCAATCCCATTACTTCCTAAAATAACAGGTACGCCAATACAAAGATCTGAAAGTCCGTACTCTCCATCTAATAATACAGAGCAAGGGAATATTTTCTTTTGATCACAAGCGATGGCTTGCACCAATCCTGAAACAGCAGCTCCTGGTGCATACCAAGCAGATGTTCCTAAGAGTTTTGTTAACGTTGCTCCTCCAACTTTGGTATCTTCCAATACTTGTTGTAAACGTGCTTCACTTATATATTCTGAAACAGGTACGCTGTTACGTGTAGCAAGACGAGTTAAAGGTACCATTCCTGTATCAGAATGTCCTCCGATTACCATGCCATCTACATCAGAAATAGGCGCTCCTAAAGCTTCTGCTAGACGGTATTTGAAACGCGCACTATCCAATGCGCCTCCCATACCAATGATACGGTTTTTAGGAAGTCCCGTTACTTTATGTGCTAGGTACGTCATTGTATCCATAGGATTGGACACTACAATTAAAATGACATTTGGAGAATGTTCTACAAGACTACTCGCAACAGATTTTACAATCCCTGCATTGATCCCTATAAGTTCTTCACGTGTCATTCCTGGCTTACGAGGTATCCCAGACGTAATTACCGCAATATCACTGCCTGCAGTTTTACTATAATCACTAGTAGATCCAGTGATTTTTGTGTCAAAACCATTGAGAGAAGCTGTTTGCATTAAATCCATGGCTTTGCCTTCGGCATACCCTTCTTTAATGTCTAATAATACAACCTCACTTGCAAAATTCTTAATAGCGATATATTCGGCACAACTTGCTCCTACGGCTCCTGCACCTACTACGGTAACTTTCATAAATTATTTTTTTTGGATTTGTTATTGTTTTTTTACTCGTTGCAAAATACGATTTCTTTAACATTTAATTCCTAAGGAAGGGTTAAAAGAAGCGGATGCTACTTCTCACCATCCAGCCTACTATTTACAAATAGTTATTGAAAACCTAAAGAAGTACCTTATTTTACAAAAGCAGTATGCTTGTCTATATATTTAAAATAATAGACAAGCACTTATTTATTTTGTAACGAACGTGTTATGCATCAATATTTGCATATTTTGCATTTTTCTCTATAAATTCACGACGAGGCGGCACCTCATCGCCCATTAGCATAGAGAAGATACGATCTGCTTCAGTACCATTGTCAATCGCTACTTGTCTTAGTGTTCTAAACTCAGGATTCATCGTGGTGTCCCATAACTGCTCTGCATTCATCTCTCCAAGACCTTTATAACGTTGTATAGACACCCCTTGATTTCCATAGCTATCAGCTATTTGATCACGTTGTGCATCATCCCATGCATATTGCTTTTTCTGACCTTTCTTCACAAGATATAAGGGAGGTGTTGCTATATATACATATCCGTTTTCTACAAGTTCCCGCATATAACGGAAGAAGAACGTTAAAATCAGCGTAGAAATGTGACTACCATCGACATCGGCATCACACATAATCACTACTTTATGATAACGTAATTTTGAAAGGTTCAACGCTTTACTGTCTTCTTCTGTCCCTATACTAACGCCAAGCGCCGTAAAGATGTTTCTGATCTCTTCGTTTTCAAAAACTTTGTGTTGCATCGCTTTTTCTACATTCAAGATCTTACCGCGTAATGGTAAAATAGCTTGAAACTCACGATCACGACCTTGCTTTGCCGTTCCTCCTGCAGAATCTCCCTCGACAAGAAATACTTCACATAATGATGGATCCGTTTCAGAACAATCAGATAATTTCCCAGGAAGACCTCCGATACTCATCACGGTCTTACGTTGTACCATCTCACGTGCTTTCTTAGCAGCGTGACGTGCTTGTGCAGCAAGGATTACTTTCTGAACAATGATTTTTGCATCGTTAGGATTCTCTTCCATGTAAATCTCAATCATCTCTGCAACTGCTTGCGAGACAGCCGAGGTGACTTCACGGTTTCCTAATTTTGTTTTGGTTTGTCCTTCAAATTGAGGCTCCCCTACTTTTACAGAGATAATAGCAGTTAATCCTTCACGGAAATCATCTCCCGCAATATCAAACTTTAGCTTATCAAGCATTCCAGAGTTATCTGCAAACTTCTTAAGTGATCCTGTTAATCCTCTACGAAATCCAGCTAAATGCGTTCCTCCTTCATGCGTATTGATATTATTTACATACGAGTGTAAGTTTTCTGAATAGCTATCATTATAAATCATCGCCACTTCTACAGGAATTCCGTTTTTCTCACCTTCCATAGAGATCACATCTCCTATGATCGCATGACGAGTGCCGTCTAAGAAACGTACAAACTCAGCAAGACCTATTTCACTTTTGAAGGTCTCTGTTTCATACGTACCATCGTCATTTGGTTGACGTTTATCTACAAGCGTGATGGTAAGCCCTTTATTTAAATAGGAAAGCTCTCTCAAACGAGAAGCAAGCGTATCATAATTGTACTCTATTGTTTGTTGGAAAATACTACGATCGGGAAGGAAAGTAACTTCTGTACCTGTAAAGTCAGTTTCTCCAATGGCTTTTACAGGATACATCGCTTTTCCGCGTTCATACTCTTGCTCCCATATTTTACCATTACGGTATACCGTTGCTCTCAAATGATCTGAGAGTGCATTTACACAAGAAACCCCAACTCCGTGAAGTCCTCCAGAAACTTTATACGAATCTTTATCAAACTTACCACCAGCACCTATTTTAGTCATGACTACCTCAAGGGCAGAAACACCTTCTTTTTTATGTAAATCTACAGGAATCCCACGACCGTTGTCACGCGTGGTAATAGAATTATTTTCATTGATAGTCACATTGATCGTATCACAGTGTCCTGCCATCGCTTCATCAATAGAGTTATCAACAACTTCATATACTAAATGATGTAATCCTCTTACGCCTACATCACCGATATACATCGATGGTCGCATGCGTACATGCTCCATCCCTTCAAGGGCTTGAATACTATCTGCTGAATACTGATTTTTGTTAGCGTCTTCGCTCATAAATATCTTCTTAAATTGTCTTAAAAATCGAATGTTAACAAATATAGAAAAAGGGTGTCTCGTATAGGCTAAAAATAGCACTAAAAGCCTTGAAGTTATCAACAATTTGTGAAAAACAAAAAACGCGATAAGCCCAGTATTTATGCGCTTTCGCGAAAGCGTACTTACTCAAAATCGAATTTATTTACAAAAGAGGTGAAATGAAGCAAAAAACGCCGACATATTGCCAGCGTTTTTAACTCTTAAAAGACTTGTGTTTTAGTAGGCATCATCGTGCACCATTGCCACGGCTCTCCCCGAAGGATCATTCATATTTTTAAACGCTTCATCCCACTCTAAAGCTATAGGGGTACTACATGCTACAGAAGGCACCGAAGGCACACATAAAGCAGCAGCATCACTTGGAAAATGCTCTTCAAAAATAGAACGGTAATGAAACTCTTCTTTATTTTGTGGTGTATGGATGGGGAAACGATGGTGTGCGTTTTCCATTTGGAGATCGCTCACAGCGGTTTCTACTACTTCTTTAAGTGTATCTATCCAACTGTAGCCTACACCGTCTGAAAATTGTTCTTTTTGCCTCCAAGCAACGCTTTCTGGTAGATATTTTTCAAATGCTTTACGCAATACCCATTTTTCCATCCCACGACGTTCTTTGGTAATCATCTTATCTTGTGGATTTAAACGCATCGCTACATCCATAAATTCTTTGTCTAAAAACGGTACACGTCCTTCTATTCCCCATGCCGCGAGTGATTTGTTAGCACGTAAACAATCATACATGTGCAATTTATCTAATTTACGTACAGTTTCTTCATGGAATTCTTTTGCGTTTGGTGCTTTATGGAAATATAGATAGCCTCCAAAAATCTCATCGGCGCCTTCACCAGAAAGCACCATTTTTACCCCCATAGATTTGATCACTCTTGCCATTAAATACATAGGAGTACTAGCTCTTATGGTCGTAATATCATAGGTTTCTAAATGATAAATCACATCACGTATCGCATCTAGTCCTTCTTGAATTGTAAATTGTATAGGATGATGTACTGTCCCAATATGATCTGCCACAATTTGAGCGGCAGCAAGATCTGGAGATCCTTCTAATCCAATACTAAACGAGTGCAATTGTGGCCACCAAGCATCTTGCTCATCACCAGACTCTATTCGTTTTTCTGAATATAATTTTGCAATAGCACTTGTTATAGAAGAGTCGAGTCCGCCAGATAGTAAAACTCCGTAAGGCACATCACTCATTAATTGGCGCTTTACAGAAGCTGCTAGTGCATCGTGCAACTCTTCAATGCTGGTCTCATTATCTTTTACAGCATCGTATTCCATCCAATCTCTTTTGTACCATTGTACCAACTCTCCGTCAGTACTAGAAAGATAATGCCCTGGAGGAAATAATTCTATTTTGGAACAAACACCTTCTAATGCTTTTAACTCGGATGCAACATAAAAAGTCCCATGTGCGTCCCAGCCCATGTACAACGGGATAATTCCCATGTGATCACGCGCAATAAGATAACTATCCTTTTTGGTGTCATACAACGCAAAACCAAAAATACCGTTAAGATCGTCTAGAAAATCAACACCTTTTTCTTGGTATAATGCTAAGATAACCTCACAATCAGATTGGGTTTGAAAAGCATAATCTGTCTTGAGTGTTTTCTTTAATTCTTTATGGTTATAAATTTCCCCATTAGCCGCTAGAATTAAAGTTTCAGAAGCATCTACTAAAGGTTGTTTTCCTGAAGCTGGATCAACAATAGCTAAACGCTCATGAGAGAAAATCATTTTTTCTGTAGCATAAATACCACTCCAGTCTGGTCCTCTATGACGAATTTTTTTCGACATTTCTAATAATTGAGGACGCAAGATTGTCATATCTTGTTTTAATTCGAAGGCGCATATAATTCCACACATAGCTAATATTTTTTAATTTTTTATAATAATTTATAGTTCAAATATCTAATTATGGTTTCATTAACAAAATCCATAACGCATATTTAATTACAATATGAAACAAAAAACAACACTATAAGTTCAATGCATAAGGTATACGCTTTCGCGAAAGCGTATTTAGAAAAATTTTGAAAGTTTTTATCTGATGCTACGACTTATTTTATTGTGTTCTGCTTTTTGTTTGATACAAACATATATTGAAATCACACTTTAAAACAAGTAAAGGCTATGTGTTTTCTGGAAAAGACACCCGCATTTCGCGGAAAACAGACATCAACAGTGCTAGTCAATTAGTTGATGGAATAAATCTTAAGCTTTATTTAACAGCCTAGAATTAGAACCCACAGTATCTTTAAACCAAAATCAAATATACCATGAAAAAATTATTTACACTTGCTCTTGTCGTAATGGCTTTTATAGCTACTCCAACTGCAAATGCTCAAGAATTTGAAGGTCTTCAAAAAAGCCCAACAGATATTGCTTATGCAAAAACAGATCGTCGTGCAAAACCGACTATCAAAGTAATTTACAGTCGCCCACAGAAAAAAGATCGCGAACTTTTTGGAAAATTAGTTCCTTATGGAAAAGTATGGCGTACGGGGGCAGATGAAGCTACCGAGATCAAATTATTTAAAGATTATAAGTTTGGTAACAAAACCATAAAAGCAGGAACGTATTCTTTATTCACCATTCCTGGAGAAAAAGAATGGACGATTATTCTAAATTCAGATCTTGATGATTGGGGTTCTTATGCGTACAATGAAAGTAATGATGTTGCCCGTATAAAAGTGCCTGTATCAAGCGGAAAAGATGTTGAATCTTTCTCTATAGGTTTTAAAGGCGTTGATGCTGGATACCACCTTGTCATGGGATGGGGAACAACACGTGTTGAAGTACCTTTCTACAACTAAAAAACTTATTTTTAGTATAAAAAAATGCCTTCCCAATGGGAAGGCATTTTTTTGTTATGTAGTACTTAATTACTGAGGTAAAAGCAATCTTGCGATTCTTGCTTCCCACTTTTTTTCTTCTTCTGTATTGATAGAGTGATTGGTTTCTTTATCAAAGGTTTTTTGCATCGCGCGACGCTCTTCTTCTACTTGTCCATACAATGCTTTTACTTCTGCTTTAGAATTGGATGTAAAAGGATAAGATTGAATACGTCCGTTCAATAGACGCGCATGAATTTCTGTAATATCAAAATGGGTTTGTTCATGTTTCAATAAACTTGCTGTGGTATCTTTAGCTATATACCAAGAATACTCAGGATAAAAATGCGCGATCACGTGGGTTCTTTTTTTATCTAATACTCCATTGCTTGCTATTACATACGACTGACTCATACCACTACCAGTACTCGCTACAAAATTACCTTTTCCATTAGGACTTCCTTTAAAATCTGCCCAAGACAACATTGTGTTAGATTGCCAAGCAATACGATCAGGAACTACCGTAAATGAAGATAGTATTACTAAAGCAATTAAGAGTCCTTTAAATTTCTGTATCATCATGTCAGGTCTTTTGTTTTTTCTTACGGGCAGCTGGAAAAAGCACGTTATTTAAAATTAAACGATAGCCCGGAGAGTTAGGGTGTAATTCTAATTCTGTTTTAGGATCCCCTACACGATGACGGTAATCTTCAGGGTCATGCCCTCCGTAAAATGTAAAAAAACCTTTTCCTTTAATACCGTGTATGTATCGCGCTTCCCCGTTCGTCAGATTCTCTCCCATAATCAGCACGTTTGACTTAATCAAGTTAGAATCATACGAGGTAGTTTGCCCCATAAATCCTTTGACTAACGCTGTGTGATTTTGACAAAGCATTGTTGGGATGGGATCCCACTTGGCACTATAATCTTTCAACGTAAAATAATCGGTTTCAAAAGGGATCCCGCGTTTACGTGTCATATCAATAGATGAAAACTCGTATACGGTAGGAGAACGTTCTAGAGTAAAATTTTTAAAGGCAAAGGTTTTACCAAAATCAATTTTAGATTGGTAATCGGCATCTGAGGCATCCCCATCAAACATCGGTTCACAGATGTCAACACCTTCGGCGGCAAGCGCAATATCAAAACTATCGGTAGCACTACACATGGCAAACATAAAACCTCCTCCTACTACATAGTCACGTATTTTTAAAGAAACATCTCTTTTTTCTTCAGAGACTTAATCATAGCCTAATTTTGTAGCTAAGTTCTCAGCCGTTTTCTTTTCTTCTATATACCAAGGTGCTGCTCGGTAGGCACCATAAAACTTCCCGTATTGTCCTGTAAAGTCTTCGTGATGCAAGTGTAACCAATCATATAAAATCAATTGATCGCTTAGTACTTCTTCATCATAAATTGTTTCATACGGAATCTCAGCATACGTCAATACCATGGTTACGGCATCATCCCAAGGCACTTTACTATCGGGTGTATATACCGCAATTTTAGGTGCTTTTTCGAGAACGACGGCTTCCATATTTTGAGAAGGGCTACTAATCATCGTTAAGAGTTCTTCGGTACTTCCGTCAGATAATACTTCATAAGAAACTCCACGGATGGTGCATTCTCTTCGGATGTCCTCTGTGTCGGGTACTAAAAAGGAACCGCCTCTATAGTTGAGTAACCATTTTACTTTGATTTGTTGGTCTAAAGCCCAATAAGTGATTCCATAGGCTTTTAAGTGTTCTCGTTGACCGTCTACATCCATGGGTAATAAAATATAGGACGCTTGCGCGAAAGCATATGTAAATAAAAATATAACTAAAAATAAAATTTTCTTCATAAAAATCTAACGTTCAAAAAACATACCATATTGATGTACTAATTTACAAATAAGTTCCTACCTTATACTGTAAACGCAACCTTTTATCATTTATTTGGTCTAGTATATAGAACTCTTACAATATGTGTAAATCAATAGGTATAACCCTACTCCTCTTTTTAAATTCCTTTGTTGTAGACGCCCAGAGTGTAGAATTACTTGAAAATACTTGGTATGCAGAAATAATGGCTCCCTTTGTAGACGATCCTCCAAATTCTCAAATCTTTATTTGTCCTGAAAATTTTAATGCTATTGCTCAATTTTCTGAAGATATGCTTGTCATTACACATCCACAATGCGAAGTAGGATTTAGCGCTGAGATAGAATATCTAGAGGGAGATTCTTTCGACTTACTATCCCCATTTACTATTGATGAAAACACATGTGAAATCTCAGAGTTTGCTGAATTTATAGAAGTACATTTTAATTTCTATTTTAATGATGACATAGCTCGGAATACCTTTTTTTATTTAATCATTGAACGAGCAGATGGCTCTTTAGAATTAGCGATAGTTAATGAAAACGCTAGCTTTGATAGTATTGTTTATAATAATTCAGCTAATCTAAGTGTAGAAGAATCTTTAAGGAACACCATAAGAATTTCCTATACTAACAACACGGAGTCACTAGCTATTTTTAACTTAGAAGAACCTGCCCAGTTTTCGGTTTACAATACACTCGGTCAAAAACAAAAAGAGGTTTCTATCACTCATAATAACGAATCCTTACTCTTAGATAGCCTAGACAAAGGAGTCTATATAGCAATTCTAAAGAATGACAAAGGCATTCAAAAAACCTTTAATTTTTTAAAATACTAGAAAATGTGATTTTCTAAAAAGGAACCCCATCATCTTCGCCACCAAAGGCTTGGTCGGGTGAAGGGAGACTATCTGTTTTAAACGTATCATCATTTGCAGCGGCGTTCATACTACTATGAAACTCATAAGGCGTACTAAAGTCATCTAGGTTATCAAACTTACCAAGATGCCCAATAAACTTCAGTCGGATGTTATCCAATCCCCCATTACGGTGTTTAGCAACAATAAACTCTCCCTGTCCTTCGGTTGGGCTGCGTTCTTCATCATCCCACTCTTCGATTTTATAGTACTCAGGACGGTAAATAAAAGATACAATATCAGCATCCTGCTCAATCGCCCCAGATTCACGAAGGTCAGATAGGAGTGGTCGTTTACTTCCTCCACGAGTTTCTACCGCACGTGATAATTGAGAAAGTGCAATTACAGGAATCGATAGTTCTTTTGCTAATGCTTTTAGGTTACGAGAAATCATCGAGATTTCTTGTTCACGATTTCCGCCTCCTTTTTGTGACGATCCTCCTGTCATTAATTGCAGGTAATCAATCATAATAATCTTAATCCCAAATTGAGAAGCAAGACGTCTCGCCTTTGCTCTTAAATCAAAAATAGAAAGGGATGGCGTATCATCAATGTATAAGGGTGCTTTTTCTAAGCTTTTTACTTTTACGTTTAATTGTTCCCACTCATGTTTTTCTAACTTCCCGGTACGTAACTTCTCTGAAGAAAGTCCTGTTTCTGAGGAGATCAAACGAGTAATTAACTGTACGGAAGACATTTCTAGAGAGAAGAAAGCCACAGGTATATTATTATCTACCGCCATATTACGCGCCATAGTTAGCGTCATTGCAGTTTTACCCATACCTGGACGTGCTGCCACAATAATTAAATCACTTGGTTGCCATCCAGAGGTAAGTGCGTCTACTTTTGTAAATCCAGTCGGAATCCCTGACATTCCTTCTTTGTTAGACATTTCTTCAATCTTCTTCTTGGCTTGAATCACCAAGTTTTGCGCAGACTCACTACTTCGTTTTACGTTTCCTTGTGTAACTTCGTAAAGTTTAGATTCTGCGGTATCTAATAAATCAAAAACATCGGTGGTATCGTCATACGCCTCTTCGATAATTTCATTCGAAATTTTAATTAATGAACGCTGAATATATTTCTGTAAGATAATACGAGCGTGATACTCAATATGTGCCGAAGAAGCTACTTTTTGCGTAAGCTGAATTAAATAATAATCACCTCCTACAGCTTCCAACTTTGCCATTTTCTTTAATTGCTCAGAAACCGTTAATAAGTCAACGGGTTGCCCTTCTTCAAAGAGAATTCTAATGGCTTCAAAGATGTGTTTATGCTGATCTTTATAAAAAACATCTGGAGAGAGGATATCAATTACCTCATCAACTCCTTTTTTATCAATCATTAAAGCACCAAGCACAACTATTTCTAAATCAAGTGCTTGTGGTGGTATTTTTCCTTTTTCCAAAGAAATTACTTGTCCTGAGGATATGTTATATGCTGGAGTGGGCTTGATTTTTTCCATGGTTACGAATGTAGTCAAATTGTGATGCTAATGAAACCCATCTTGCTAGGTGAATCTTAACACCTCATCAACAATTCAACTGTTAATAACTCTTATTTATTGTTAATAGTCATAAAAAAATCCGAAACTCAAATAGGTTCGGATTTGGTAGTAAGTGAAAAAATGGGGACTAACCTTTAAAGACGCCCATTTCTAAATATTTCTTCATCCGCTCATTCATCAATTCTTCTGGTGATAAGTTTTTCAATTCATTAAAAGATGCTTCAATCGCTCCTCTTACGGTTACAAAAGTTTCTTCTCTATTTGCGTGTGCGCCTCCAAGAGGTTCTTTAACAATCTCATCTATCACTTTAAGTTTCAGACTGTCTTTTGCTGTTAGTTTTAAAGCTTCTGCAGCAATTTCCTTTTGATCCCAACTTCTCCATAAGATCGAAGAACAATTTTCTGGAGAGATCACAGAGTACCATGCATTTTCTAGCATTAATACTTTATTACCTACGCCTATTCCTAAGGCTCCTCCACTGGCGCCTTCTCCTATAATCAAAACGATAATAGGCACCTTGAGACGTGTCATTTCTAGGATATTACGTGCAATAGCTTCTCCTTGTCCGCGCTCTTCTGCTTCCAATCCTGGATACGCACCTGGAGTATCTATAATCGTCACTACGGGTACCTTAAATTTTTCTGCACTCTTCATAAGACGAAGTGCCTTACGATAGCCTTCTGGATTTGCCATCCCAAAGTTGCGATATTGACGCGTTTTTGTATTGTATCCTTTTTGCTGTCCTATAAACATATAACTCTGATCACCGATCTTTCCTAGACCTCCAATCATTGCTTTATCATCTTTTACATTACGATCTCCGTGAAGTTCAAGAAAGGTGTCTCCACAAAGCGCCTTAATATAATCTAACGTATATGGGCGGTTAGGATGTCTTGACAATTGCACACGTTGCCATGCGGTCAAGTTTTTATAAATATCTTTTTTAGTTTGCTCGAGCTTTTTTTCGATCTTCTTACAGGTCTGACTTACGTCTACATCACTTTCAGTTCCTATAATAGCACATTTTTCTAATTGCTCTTCTAGCTCTTTAATGGGTAATTCGAAATCTAAATATTCCATTTTCAGTTTGTTACCTTTTACGATCCCTCGTAATGGTTTGTTTGGTTTATAATACAAATATAATAGTTTCTACTTGACTATGCCTTTTTTTGAACGTAAACGGTTTCTATTTTTCAGAATCCCATTTGCAATGACCACAAGTAAGATCACCACTGCTCCGTAATAAAATTCTGTCTTCATTTGTTCTTTATCGCCTAGTACCATAAATGCTAGTAAAATTCCGTAAACTGGTTCTAAGTTTATCGTCAACATAATGGTGTACGGACTGAGGTGTCTCATTACTTTGACGGAAGCAATAAACGCATACGCTGTACAGATAGAGGCAAGAATCAATAGATAAATCCAATCTGTGTATGGCAACGTAAAAAAGTCTTGGGTAAAGAAGGAGTCCGCTTTCGCGAAAGCTAAATATCCCGTAATAAAAAGGGTGCCAATAAGCAGTTCGTAAAACGAGATTTTGGTAGGATTATGATCATGCACAAACTTGCCATTGACCAACGTAAAGACAGCCGAAAGAAACGCCGAAAATAAGGCAAGTCCAATTCCTAATCTATATTCTGGTTGTACCTCAAAAATGAGATATAATGCGCCTATCACAATAGCTCCAAAGAGCAGCTCATACCAAATCAGCTTCCGTTTATAAAAAATAGGTTCTAAAATGGCTGTAAAAAAAGCACCCGTACTCATCATCGCTAGTGTGATTGAAACGTTTGACACTTTGATAGCCCCAAAAAATGTAAGCCAATGCACGGCGATGATAATGCCTGCGATGGAAAAGGAAAGGAAGGCTTTTCGCGAAAGCGAAATATCTATTTTTTTCCACTTGATATATGCATATATAAATAGAGAAGCAATGCCCATTCGGAACCATACCAATGGCACCGAATCTATACTAATGAGAGAACCTAGTACGGCGGTAAATCCCCATATAAATACGATGAAATGAAAATGGAGGTAACTTTGGAGTTTAGCGTTTTGCATTCCGCAATAGATATACTGCTAAAATAGCAAACAGAACATTAGGAAACCATACAGCTACCAATGGTGGAAAATCAGATTGCTCGGCAAGCGTCCCAAATACTTTATCAAAAAAAATAAACACAAAGGCTAGTAAAATACCAAAAGCTAAGTTGGCGCCCATACCACCTCTACGCTTCATTGCAGACACGGCTACTGCGATAATCGTAAGTATGTAGGCAGCTACAGGTAGACTTAATCGTTTTTGGAGGGTTACCTTATACCTACTTATATACGATGATCCTCTTAGTTCTTCTTTTGCAATAAACTTCCTTAACTCAGGCGTATTTAAAGTTTCTGCGATATATTCTACAGGAGTTAAATCATCGATATCAAAGGGAAATATAGTGTCTATTTTGGCTCTGCTTTCTAGAATATCGTCATCTACACCCACGATACGTTTTTTATATGTAAACAACGTATAGGTTGTATCTTCAGGATTGTATTTAATTTTACTGGCAGACATTTTATAGGTCATTTCATTATTCTCAAAATGTTCCCACGTAAAGTCACGACCTGTCTTTGTTTTTGTGTTAAATGAGCTTACATAAATGTAATCATTGTCTGCTATCTGCCGATAGACATCTTTTGTTTTTTGGCTATTATTTTTCTTCTTATCACTTTTAAGATACTCAAAGATAAACTCATTGTAGCCTTTGTTTGCTTTTGGCGCCAAATATGTACCTAATACAAAAGCGCCTAAACATACGATCGTTGCGCCTATCATATAGGGGCGTAAGAATCGCCAAAAAGAAACCCCACTACTTAAAAATGCAATTACTTCTGTATTGTTGGCTAGTTTTGACGTGAACCAAATCACAGAGAGAAAAAGAAATAACGGAAAAAGGAGATTGGCGAAGTACACCGTGAAGTTTAAGTAATACAAAGCTACTTCCAAAAACGGAACTTCATTTGCAAGAATTTTATCAATTTTCTCCGCAAGATTGACAGTAATCCCTATAGGTATAAATAGAATAAGCATCATGAGAAAAGTCCCGATGTAACGCTTTAATATATACCAATCTAGGATTTTCATTTATAATCTTTTATCCATTTGTTTTACCATCATCTCTTTCCAAGTTACAAAGGTACCCTCAAGAATTTGCTTGCGTGCTTCTCGTACCAACCACATATAAAATCCTAGGTTGTGTATCGTGGCTATTTGCATTCCTAAAAGTTCGTGACATTTAAATAAATGGCGTAAATAGGCTTTACTATATTCTGTATCTACCCAAGTGATACCCATCTCATCTATCGCAGAAAAATCTTCTGCCCATTTTAGATTTTTGATATTGATGGTTCCGTGGGCTGTAAATAACATCCCATTACGTGCATTACGTGTAGGCATAACACAGTCAAACATATCAATACCTAAGGCTATATTTTCTAAAATATTAATAGGGGTTCCTACGCCCATTAAATATCGTGGTTTTTCTTCTGGCAATACGGCGGTAACCACCTCAGTCATGGCATACATTTCTTCGGCAGGTTCTCCTACAGAAAGTCCGCCAATGGCATTTCCAAAAGCATTGGAATTTGCAATATACTCTGCAGATTGTGTTCTTAAATCTTTATAGACACTGCCTTGTATAATAGGAAACAATGCTTGTTCAAATCCATACAATGCAGGTGTTTTTTCAAAATGTGTAATACATCTATCTAACCAACGGTGGGTCATGTGCATAGATCGTTGTGCATATCTATAATCACAAGGATAGGGCGTACATTCATCAAAAGCCATGATAATATCTGCGCCTATCTGACGTTGGATTTCCATCACATTTTCTGGAGTGAATAAATGCGTAGATCCATCTACATGCGATTTAAATTTCACCCCTTCCTCTTTGATCTTACGACGACCCGACAGTGAATATACCTGAAACCCTCCACTATCAGTAAGGATAGGACGATCCCAATTCATAAATTTATGCAATCCTCCTGCTTTTTGTAAGGTACCCGTCCCTGGACGTAAGTATAAATGGTAGGTATTTCCAAGAATAATATCAGGATTGATATCTTGCCGTAACTCACGTTGATGTACTCCTTTTACTGAAGCCACCGTACCAACCGGCATAAAAATAGGCGTTTCGATCACTCCATGATCTGTTGTAAGGGTTCCTGCTCTAGCTTGACTAGCAGGATCTGTTGTAAGAAGGTCAAATTGCATAGGGCGCAAAGATAGTTTTTATAAATACGATGTGCCATAGGGCTTTTGATAAAATCTCGTTAAAGGCAAGTTTTATAATAAAGTATCATTATTATGAATATTTAGAAGATTTCATTAGCAATTAACTCCTTAGTTTTATTTTATTTGCAAATAATTATTTTTTAAGATCAAAAGAACCTTAAATATAAATTAACAAAGGCTGAGTACGTTAGAATTAAATATGGATCACAACTATAAAACAAGCCTTTTGTTACTAATAAATTTCAAATTTACAATATGTGCTTTACTCCTTTAAAAGTAAATACACTCTAAATAATGACAAAATAACGCATTATATTATAAAAAAAGAAACTCTATATTTCACTCCTAAAATCACAAATAAATAAATGCTATTTAACTCAATAGACTTTGCTGTATTTTTACCAATAGTATTCGTGCTATATTGGTTTGTTACTAATAAAAATTTAAGCATTCAAAATTTATTAATTGTTGTAGCTAGTTATTTATTTTATGGGTGGTGGGATTGGAGGTTTCTTTCCTTAATTTTCTTCAGCACATTAGTAGATTACGCTATTGGAGTAAAATTATCTAGTGAAGAAAATAGATTAAAAAGGAAAGTATTATTATTTACAAGTATTTTTGTGAATCTTGGTTTTCTAGGTTTTTTTAAATATTATAATTTCTTTCTAGATAATTTTGTAAGTGCATTTTCATTTTTTGGAACAGAAATAAATTCAAATTCATTAAATATTATTTTACCTGTTGGAATAAGTTTTTACACTTTTCAAACACTTAGTTATACTATAGATGTTTATAAGAAAAAACTTGAGCCTACAAAAGATTTTATTGCCTTTACTGCCTTTGTGAGTTTCTTTCCACAATTAGTTGCAGGCCCCATAGAAAGAGCTACAAATCTACTACCTCAATTCTTTAGCAAACGAACTTTTGAATACGACAAAGCCGTAGATGGGCTGAGACAAATATTATGGGGATTATTTAAAAAAATTGTTATCGCTGACAACTCTGCAAAAATTGCAAATGAGATATTCAATCATTCGGGCGATTATTCTGGTAGTACTTTGATATTAGGAGCAATTTTTTTTACTTTTCAAATTTATGGAGATTTTTCAGGGTATTCTGATATAGCAATAGGTACCTCAAGACTGTTTGGATTTAATTTAAAACAGAATTTTGCATTTCCTTATTTTTCAAGAGACATTGCAGAGTTTTGGAGACGTTGGCATATTTCTCTTTCTACATGGTTTCGAGATTATTTGTACATTCCTTTGGGTGGAAGTCGTGGTGGGATTTGGATGAAAATAAGAAATACATTTGTGATATTTATTGTTAGCGGATTTTGGCACGGAGCAAATTGGACTTTTGTAGTTTGGGGTGCATTAAACGCTTTATATTTTTTACCATTACTTATCCTTAATAAAAATAGAGTACATACAGGTGTTGTTGCAGAAGATTCTATTTTTCCAAAGTTTAACGAACTTTATCAGATGGGAGTCACATTTAGTTTGACTGTCTTAGCATGGATATTTTTTAGAGCAGAAAACATTGGACACGCATGGTCTTATCTATCTACGATTTTCTCAAAATCGTTATTTACAATTCCTGATTTTCCGGGGATGCTTAAGGCGTTAACTACGTTAATTTTAATATTAGTTTTTTTAGGTATAGAATGGCTTGGCAGAAATGAGCAATACGCAATTGCAAATTTAAAATTCACTTTGAAAAAGCCTGTTCGCTATGCGCTATACTATGCCATTATATTTTCTATATTTTGGTTTATGGGAGAAGAACAAGAATTTATTTACTTTCAATTTTAAACGGGTCACATGAAAAAATTTATTTTCAAACTACTGCTTTTTATTCTACCTGTCATACTATTCCCAGTATTAATTGCATCTATAGACGCCCTTGTATTTAAAAAAAACAACTCGCAGTCTGATGTAAAAATTCTGATTATAGGAGACTCTCATACAGAGACAGGTATTAATGATGGCTTAAATCCTAAAATAAAAAACATCTCTCAATCTGGTGAAACTTATTTTTTTACTTATTATAAATTAAAAAAAATACTTTCTAATGAAGACCTTTCCAAAGTTGTTCTAAGTTTATCTCCACATAATCTGAGTTTTTTTCAAGACGAAAAAACCTATGCTCTAAATAATTCAGATAGATATAAAAATTTGTACCCAAGATATTTTTTCAGTCTAGAGCCTCAAGGAGTTCAAAAATTAAATGAGAATTCCCAAGAAAATATTTATTCTGTTTTAAATTTAATTCTTAAAACCAATATCAAAACATTAATAAAAGGAAGAAACGCATACATTGGTAATTATAAAGAATCTCAAAAATCAAACTTAGATACCCTTTTAATCAATGAAAAAATTAAAACTCATTTTTACAATTCTAAAAATGAGTTGTATGATGAAAGCCAAGTTCAAATTGAGTATTTAAAAAAAATACACGATTTATGTATTGAAAAAGGCATCGGACTTTACATCATTAACTTACCCGTTCATAATCTTTATAAATCACAAATACCAACGAATGCTACTAGCAACTTCGAAAAGGTAATTCTTGAACTAAAAAATAAGGGAGTTAGTATTTTAGAATATTCTCAAATTGAATTACCAGATAACTATTTTGGTGATGGTGACCACATTAATTCTTTTGGAGCAAATCAGATTACTCAAAAACTAATCAAAGATCTTAAATTGTGATATTTTAATAGAAACCAAAACAAAAAGGAAAGCTATTAAAACAGCGTACTCACATACCAGAAACTAAAAGCAATTAATAACACAATACTAACGATAGCATATAGTTTCATAGGAAGCCCTAGTTTTGCTTTTTGGGGTACGTCTGTACTATTAAAAACCAAGTAATTACAAATCGCATAAAAAGGCGCTGTCAAAAAGGATAAAATAGTCGCTACTTTAATTAATAGTCCCATCTCACTCACAAAAAAGAACAGAATCACGCAGGTTCCTATAATCAGGACAATTAACCAAAAGAGATAACTCTTAGCTATTTTCTTTAACCCTAAAAGTTCTGTTGCGGTAGACATTGCTCTCGGAGAAGCATCTAGCGTGGTTAAGGTAGTACTAAACATCGTAGTAAAAGCTGCAATCCCAATAAGAATTGCCGCCCAATCACCAAGACTACTTGTATACATACTAATAAGCTGACCTGCAAAAACTCCGCCTTTATCAGAAAATGTATCGCCACTCCCAAACATGACCAAAGCACCCAGCGTGACAAAACAAATTCCTAAAACAACGGTTCCAAAATATCCAATGTTAAAGTCAAATAAGGAGGTTTTTATATCATTTTTTTGTGTTTTCCCTTTTTCTACAGTCCACAAAGAGTGGAATATAGAAATATCTAAAGGCGCTGGCATCCACCCCATAAATGCAATCAAAAAAGCAATACCTACCGCATCTGTAGGTAATAACTGTATCAGTCCTTTTGAAGATCCTAGACCTTCTGTTGTTATGCTTTCGCGAAAAGCGAACAACACAGCAAACAATGTACTCACGGTTAACACCAGAATTATAACTTTCATTAAGTTGTCTAGCAATTTGTAACGCCCTAATGCTAAAATCATAGCACAAAATAAGGTGATCACAACACTCCAAACAGCAATATCCCAATCAAGTCCAAAAAGTTGGACTGCCAATCCTGCAGTTACAATCGTTACTGCCGTTTGAATGGTAAACATCGTTAATAAAGAAAGTACAACATACGTAATAAGAACGCCTTTACCTAACCCGAGATATCCGTGTAGTAAGCTTTTACCAGTCGCTGCCGCATACCGAGGTCCAAACTGAAATGATGGATATTTTATAATATTAATCAGTAATAAAGCCCATAATAAACCAAAACCATAATAGCCTCCCGCTTTGGTACTTTGCACCAAATGAGAAACGCCAATTGCAGCTCCTGCAAAAAGAAGTCCTGGTCCTAATCTTTTTAGAGAAATCCCACTCATCGTTCTACTTTTTGAATAATATCTGCGAGAAGTCTCCTAGCTCTAAGTAATTTCACTTTTACATTATTCATAGGTTCATCCAATGCTTGCTCCATTTCTTTATAGCTCATCTCTTGGAAATACCGTAAATTAATCATCTCTTGATAATGAGGCTTCAACATTTTTATATAGCGTAAAAGTTGTGCTAGATTTTGTTCTTTAATCAGAGCATCTTCTGGAGTAGGGTTTTCGTCAGGAACTTTATAAACGCCCTCTTCTTTTCTGGTAATCTGAGATCGAATAGAAGATTCTCGCTTTCTTAAAAGGTCAATGTGAATATTTTTAGAAATTGTAATAAGCCAAGTACTAAACTTGTATTGCTCTTTAAACGTATCAATCTTATCAAAAGCTTTTGAAAATGTTTGGATGGTAATTTCCTCAGCCTCATACTCATCATTTGTCCGTTTCAACTGAAATCTATAGACTTCGTTCCAGAAGGTATTTAACAAAAAATTGTAGGCACTTTGCTTGCCTTCTTTTGCTTTTTCAATTTCTGAAAGAATGGTACTGGGATTTATTTCCAACGATTAGGTTTTGAGATCAAGTTTGTGATAAAGATACTCAATTGGAAAAATAATAAAAATAGTTCGTTAATAGGATATAAAAAGGCAACATCTTTTTCTTTTAGCTTGTTGGCGCTTGCTCCTATGGCTATCCAAGAAATAAGATATCTTACTCCTATTATTCCAACTACCCATTCCCATTGAAAACCAAGTATAAGTAAAAAGATCGCTATAATAAAAAACAATAATTGACTCGTATAAAACAATCCTAAAAAAAATTGATCTCTAAAGCGATAATGTGATGCTGTGCTCACATGCCTACGTTTTTGTGTATACCATTCAGAAAAGGTTTTCTTAGGTATAGATATTGTAAAGCTATCTAGATTGAAGTTTACGGCAACATTTTCTTTAGTTCCTGCTTGATTTACAAAAAGATCATCATCGCCACTTTGTACTTTCATGTGGTTTATAAAACCTCGTTGCTCATAAAAGAGATGTGTCGTATATGCAAGATTACGACCTACACCCATATAAGGTCTTCCTCCCATAGCATAACTGAAATATTGCATAGCAGTCAGTACGGTTTCAAAACGGATGAGTTTATTGATCCAAGATCCTTTTATCTTTTTGTAAGCTCCATATCCTAAGATCAATTCTTTTTTTCCTGCAAATTGATTA
>ERZ651776.1026-NODE-1026-length-35606-cov-6.242788_pt1 | contig 35606 bp, 27 predicted proteins | sample MGYA00514761_ERZ651776 | MGnify/ENA metagenome assembly ERZ651776
ATTTACTGAAACTGATAATCACAATAAGAATTGAGTTTATACCTTACCTTAGTAATGTTTGCTAATATTGGTTTTGATACAACTTGGTAGGCCCGGCAGGACTCGAACCTGCGACCAAAGCGTTATGAGCGCTCTGCTCTAACCAGCTGAGCTACAGGCCCCCAAGTTGGATCCTCTCCATAACAGAGATTTCAGAAGCGTCAAGCGTGCTCATGAGTTGCCCATTTTATAGTGTTCATATATCCAGTATTTTATTAATTGAGGATTTCAAATGATTAAAGATGAAAAAGTACGCTTAACCTATGCAGATGCAGGTGTTAATATTCAAGCAGGTAACACGTTAGTTGAAAAAATTAAACCGTTAGCTGCTTCCACAAATAGACCTGGTGTTATTGATTCTCTGGGAGGTTTTGGAGCGCTTTTCGATTTAAAAGAATCTGGGTATATTGACCCTATACTGGTATCAGCGACTGATGGTGTCGGAACAAAATTAAAAATCGCTATCGATACTAAAAACTGTTCTACCATTGGAGTTGATCTCGTTGCAATGTGTGTGAATGATTTGCTATGTCAAGGTGCTGAACCACTTTTCTTTTTAGATTATTTTGCTACCGGTAGGCTCGACGTGGAAATGGCTACTGAAGTCATAAAAGGTGTTGCAAAAGGGTGTAAACTTTCTGGATGTGCTATGATAGGTGGAGAGACAGCAGAAATGCCAGGTATCTATCGAGAAGATGATTTTGATTTAGCTGGGTTTGCAGTTGGGGCTGTGGACCGAGGCAATATTCTTCCGTCTTCTATTAAAGTGGGAGATGTTTTGCTTGGAATACCTTCTAGTGGGCTTCACTCAAATGGTTTTTCCTTAGTTCGTAAAATAGTTGAAGTTTCGAGATTAGATCTGGATGCAATATCACCATTTAGTGACCGAAAACTAGGTTTAGAACTTTTAGAGCCTACCGCGTTGTACGTAAAGCAGATTCTTCCACTATTAAAGGCAAAAAAAATTAAAGGTTTAGCGCATATTACTGGTGGTGGGATTGTTGAAAATGTTCCTCGGATTATACCTCAAGGGTTAACTGGAGAGGTCGATCTTGATAACTGGATCCTTCCTAATATCTTTAATTGGTTGGCCCATGAAGGAAATCTATCAGAAAATGAAATGTTAAGTACTTTTAATTGCGGAATTGGTATTGTTTTAGTTGTTTCTGCAGAGAATGAATTGGAGGTACTAAGCCAGCTAACTGAAGGTGGAGAAAATCCTCTAAAAATTGGAGAGATAATTGAGGGAGAAGATATGGTTTTTAAAGGTTGTCTTCTAAAATGATGCGTATTGCCATCTTAATTTCAGGGTCAGGATCAAATATGATCAGTTTGTGCAACAGCATGCTGTCTGAAAAATTTGCACTACCTGTTTTGGTATTGTCAGATCGAAAAGCTGTAAAAGGTTTAAACGCTGCAAGAGAATTAGGTATTAAAACTAGTTGTATTGAATATAGTAATTTTTATGATGATCATGATGGTTTTGAAAAGTCTCTGACTAAAGAATTATTATTGGCTAAACCAGATTTAATATGTCTCGCCGGTTTTTTAAGAATTCTAAGTAAATCTTTTATTAATAATTTTCCTAAAAAAATAATTAATATTCATCCATCTTTATTGCCTAAATACAAAGGCCTTAATACGCATAGTAGAGCTTTATTGTCGGGAGATCGTGTGGCTGGTTGTACGGTCCATGAAGTTACTCCAGAGTTGGATAGTGGGCCAATCTTAGGCCAACTTAGTGTACCAGTTCTATCTAATGAAACTGCTGAGACATTATCAAAAAAAGTTTTAACACTTGAACACCTTTTATACCCTATAATTTTAAGACGACTTGTAAGTTGAAACTAGTTTCTTTGGGTGTTAAATGACGTCACAATCTACGAAAGAAAAGTCTTTATGAAAACAGTAACAACAACTGAACAATTGGAAGATTTTTGCTCTTACGCGGAGAAATTTCCATATATCACAATTGATACTGAGTTTCTTAGGGAGAAGACATATTACGCTAAGCTCTGTTTGGTACAACTTGCAGTTCCAGGAAAATCAAAAAATAATGCAATTTTAGTTGATCCGTTAATTGATGATGAGTTTTCATTTAACCCGTTATTTAGATTATTTAAAAATAAAGATATTGTAAAAGTTTTTCACGCTGGAAGACAAGATTTAGAGATTTTTTTTAATATAGGTAAATGTATTCCAGAGCCTTTGTTTGATACACAAGTTGCAGCTATGGTTTGTGGTTTTGGGGATCAAGTAAGCTATGAAATTTTAGCAAAAAAGGTTTTGAATGTTAATGTTGATAAGGCGTCCCGGTTCTCAGACTGGTCGCGACGTCCGTTAACCGACCCCCAAAAACAATATGCGTTGGGAGATGTAACCCATTTGCGAGGTATTTTTGAATTTTTAATATCAAAAATAAAACAAAACAAGAGAGATCCATGGATACATGAAGAAATGGATATCTTAAAATCTTCCAAGACTTATGTGATAGAGCCTAGAGAAGCATGGAGACGAGTTAAGTTTAGAAATAGATCTCCAGAGTTCCTTTCTGTTGTTAGAGAGTTGGCGTCTTTTAGAGAGATATATGCTAAAAATAAAAATATTCCCCGAACAAGAGTTTTTAAAGATGATTCTTTACTTGAAATTGCTAGTTCAAAACCAAAAAATCTAACTGAATTACAAACCCTTAGGTTACTGACTAGAGACGCTAGATCAGGCCCAATTAGTGTTGGTATAATTGATGCGGTTTCTTTGGGAGAAAATTGCCCTAAAATGGACCTCCCTTCTGTTGCCAATTTAGAGATTAGAGCACAAAAAAATGAAGCATTACTTGATCTTTTAAAAGTTCTATTAAAATCGATTTGTGAAGAGCATGGTGTATCCCAAAAATTAGTTGCATCGGTTTCTGATCTTGAAGAAGTTTCTCGCGGTGTTCCAGATATACCAGTTATGAAGGGGTGGCGTTACGAAATTTTTGGAAAGCTGGCCAACCAACTTTGTAATGGAGAAATCTCTTTAACTGCAGTTGATAGGTCGATTAAAGTATTAAAGATGATCTAAGTAGCTATGATAAAATTAATATTTTTGGCTGATATCTGGGGTCACAAATTTTAATTTAATTATAATAGTAAAACCCACAAAGGTTTTTTTAAGAAAGGTTGCTGAAGTGGCACAAATAGCATTTGAAGAACTTGTTGAAACATTTGAGTTTTTGGATGATTGGGAGGATCGTTATCGTCATGTAATAGAGCTTGGAAAGGCAATGCCTCAGCTTGATGAAGCTTTAAAAGTGCAGGCCACTAAAGTCGATGGTTGCGCGTCTCAGGTATGGCTTCATTGTTCATCGCAAAAAAAAGATAGTAAATTAACTTTCTCATTTATCGGTGATAGTGATGCTTTGATTGTTGGAGGATTAATCGCAATATTACGAATATTGTATAATGGGTTAAGCGTTGAGAGTGTGCTTGAGGTAAATGCGGCTAATGAAATGGCACGTCTAGGCTTAAAGGATCATTTATCTGTACAGCGTTCAAATGGTCTTAGAGCAATGGTTGAACGAATTAGATCAAATGCTAAAAGTCAAATAACTTAATTCCAAATCATATATTTATAATTTCTTCTTCTTAGGATAACTGCAAAGCTCATTTCGGGCGAGATCAGCTTTAATGACCAGCTAATTGATTATGCTTGCGGGCCATGAACTCTTTAGCGGTTTCTACGGCAACTGCTGCATCGCGGCAGTACGCATCTGCACCAACAGCCTTGCTGAACTCCTCATTTAATGGAGCTCCCCCTACTAATATCGTATAATCGTCTCGAATACCTTTTTCTGCCATAGTGTCTATAACAACTTTCATATATGGCATAGTTGTTGTCAGTAACGCAGACATTCCAAGGATATCGGGTTTCTCTGTTTCTAGCGCTTCTAGGTATTTTGTAACATCGTTATTAATTCCTAGATCTACAACCTCAAAACCTGCGCCTTCCATCATCATCCCTACAAGATTTTTCCCAATATCATGTATATCCCCTTTGACTGTCCCAATAACCATTTTCCCTACCCTAGGTGCACCTGTCGCGATTAAAAGTGGCTTTAAGATTGCCATACCACCTTTCATTGCGTTTGCAGATAAGAGAACTTCAGGTACAAAAAGTATTCCATCTCTGAAATCATTACCGACTATAGTCATGCCACCAACAAGTGCTTCAGTAAGGACCTTATAAGGTTCCCAGTCCCGCTTTAGTAAGATGTGAACGCCTTCTTCAATTTCCTCTTTTAGGCCGTCGTATAAGTCGTCAAACATTTGTTCTACTAATTCTTCATCGTTTAGCTCAGATAAAACGATGTCATCTTCATTAGACATATTAAAACTACTCCCTAAAAACCTTAAATAGGTATTTCTCGACAATTGCTGTTTTGGGGGAAATTATTCGCGACAAATTGCGACAAATATTGTTACCGTAACGACTTAATTGATAATCTTAGCTGGGGTTTATTGATTCTCGTTAAGTTTTTTAATTTTAATCTTTTCTCGGCGTGAAATGCGACGAGTTTGAGTAACATTTTCAGTCCCATCATGTTGAGAAGAAAAGGCTCCTAAACACTGTATAATTTGTTTGTGAGTGGGGGTTGTTTTTGCTAACCTATTTTCTAAAGCGTCTTTCATTTTTCTTAAATGTCTTGGGGTTGTTCCGCAGCACCCGCCTATTATCTTTGCTCCTGAATCTCTGGCAAGACAGGCATAATCAGCCATTAGCTCAGGTGTCCCATCGTAGTGGATTTGTCCGTCTTGATATTTTGGTATTCCGGCATTTCCCTTTGCAATTAAAGCGTGCTCAGTTTCTTCAAACCCTAGTAACGTACGTAATAAATCCGAAGATCCTACACCGCAGTTTGCGCCATAAGCTAATAAATTCTTATCTAAACTTTTAATTAATGCAGTCATTTGCTTTGAAGTGAAACCCATCATTGTCCTCCCAGAGCTGTCGAAACTCATAGTTCCACACCATAGCATATCTGCTAACTCTGCCGCCTTAACCGCAGAAATAAATTCCTCCTTAGCTGATATCGTCTCTATCCATAGAACGTCAGCTCCTCCCGCTTTTAAGCCCTCAGCCTGTTCATGAAAAATTTCTACAGCAAGAACTTCAGTTAAATCCCCAATTGGGGAAAGAATTCTACCCGTTGGTCCCATTGACCCAGCAACTACGACTGTTCTGTTTGCTTTGTCTGAAGCTTCTCGACCTAATTCCGCCGAATTTTTAGAGAGTGAAAAAGCTTTTTTTTCAGCACCATGCAATTTTAGCCGTGAGGCATTGGATCCAAACGAATTAGTCAGAAATAGATCACATCCTGAATCTATAGAGTTCTGATAAAGGTTTTGTATTAAATTAGGTTTAGACTCATTCCAAAGTTCTGGTGATTCTCCTGATAGTAGGCCCATTTCAAAGAGTTGAGTACCTGTTGCTCCATCTGCTAAAAGCCAAGGTTTTTCAGCCAGTAACGATTTCAGGCTATTATTTTGCTTAAGGTGTTCAGTCATTTTTTCTCATTAAACAAATTTCTAATTTTAAACTTATTTCAATAACGGATTAAATAAAAGCCATTTTAAAATTAAAATAATATTATGTAAAAAATAATTATAAAAACATATGGTGTATTGCTTCCTAAATCCTTGTGTGAACCGTTTTGGTAGAATAAGATTAATCTTAATTGGTTTAGTTAAAACTAGTAACCGTAGTGTTTTAATTTAAGGAACTCAAAGTGGCTCGTAGAAAAAAAATATATGAAGGAAAAGCCAAGACCCTTTTTGAAGGACCAGAGCCAGGCACACTCGTGCAATATTTTAAGGATGATGCAACGGCATTTAATGCTGTGAAACACGAAATTATTGATGGTAAAGGTGTAATCAACAACCGTATCAGTGAGTACTTTATGGTAGGTTTGGGTCAGATAGGTATACCGACTCACTTTATAAAAAGATTGAATATGAGGGAGCAATTAATAAAGGCTGTCGAGATAGTACCGTTAGAAATTATAGTACGAAATTTTGCAGCAGGAACTCTTTCAAAAAGGCTAAACATAAAAGAGGGAACGGCATTACCTAGGCCAATCGTAGAGTTTTCATTAAAAGATGATACGCTTGGAGATCCATTAGTTCCTGAAGAGTACATAATTGCTTTTAATTGGGCTTCTCAACAGGACTTAGATGATATCGTAGCTCTTGCCCTAAGAGTAAACGATTTCATTTCCGGAGTAATGTATGGAGTAGGAATAAAAGTTATTGACTTCAAGATTGAAGTTGGAAGAATTTTTGATAATGATTTTCAACGGCTAGTAGTAGCGGATGAAATTAGCCCTGATAGTTGTAGACTCTGGGATTTGGACACAGGAAGAAAGCTAGATAAAGATGTATTTAGAGAAAATTTGGGTAATCTGAGAGATGCATATACAGAAGTTGCTGATAGGCTTGGTATTATGCCAAAATTAAGTGTTGGTAGCACCAAACCAACGCTTGTAAAATAAAGTTAAGATAAAAGATTTTCTTTTAAACCTTTAATGGAGAAAAGTTATGAAAGTTCGTGTTCATGTTATGCCAAAAGATGGTCTTCTCGATCCTCAGGGGGAGGCAATTAATATAGCATTAATAAATATGGGTTTTGCAGAGGTTAAAAATGTTCGGCAGGGAAAAGTAATTGAGCTGGAGCTTGAGGGAGCAGATAAGATAGTAATAAAAAATAGGGTAGAGGATATGTGTCAAAAATTATTAGCTAACTCGGTAATAGAAAGCTTTCATGTGGAAGACATATGACTAAGGTAGGAATTATTATATTTCCTGGTTCAAATTGCGATAGAGATCTTGCTGAAGGCTTGGTGTCTACAGGGTTTAGCGTTGAATTTATTTGGCACAAAAATATAGAATTACCTAACAATTTAGATATTTTAGCCATACCGGGTGGTTTTTCGTTTGGGGACTATTTAAGGTGTGGAGCTATTGCTGCTAAATCACCAATCACAGATGCAGTTTTACGGTTTGCAAAGGGTGGAGGATATTTGATCGGTATATGTAATGGTTTTCAAGTGCTATGTGAGACTGGTTTATTACCTGGTGCCCTGGTAGGAAACGTAGGTTTAAAGTTTATTTGTCGCCAAGAGTCTTTGCTAGTAGAAAATTCTGATAGTATTTTTACAAGTAAGTACAATTTTGGTGAAAAGATACAGATACCAATTGCTCATCACGATGGTAATTACATAGCAGACACTGAAATAATCGCTGAGCTGGAAGGTAACGGAAGAGTTGTTTTCAAGTATTTAGAAAACCCTAACGGATCTATTAATAATATTGCTGGAATTCTATCAAGAAATCGGAGAGTTTTAGGAATGATGCCTCACCCTGAGAGAGCTGTGAATAAGATCCATGAGAGTAACGACGGAAGAAGTTTATTTTTATCTTTACTTGAATCTTTTAGATGATTTTTACCAATTTTGTTGAGTAGTTCTCTTATTGGGGGTAATACTCATTAAATGGTTATCTTGTGTTAAACTTATGTACTTAATAATAGAAAAACATAAACAAAAATTATTGGTATGCAGTTTTATATTAATCGGACTTATAGTTCTAATATTCTCAAATTTTTTCTTAACTGAACGATTTGCGGAGACAACAAAGACCCAAAGTCAGTTAAGAGCAGTCAGACAGGTAAACGAAATAATTGGAGAGTTAAAGAGAAGTCAGATTGTTCCTTTCTTACTATCACAGGATCGTACGATAATTTCTGGACTTTTAACAGAAAAATATAAAAACATTTCGGAAAGATTAGCCAATTTTGCAAGTGAAATTGGTTTAAGTGAATTAAGACTTTTTGATTCTGATGGAAACTTGGTGGCATCATCTAAAGTTACTTTTACTAAAAGAGTTGTAGTGATAGAACCACATATGCTGACGTCCGATAATGAATCAACTGTTTTTAAAATTGAACAACTAAATAACGAAAGTTTTAAATTTTCATACCTTCGCCCGATTGTTGATGGAGGAAAGCGTATTGGTTATATTGTTGCTGATGTGAATTTAAACCAGTTTGAAGAAAGATGGCGCTCCCCCTTTGAGGCTGTGCTGATTACTGACATAAATGGACAGGTTGTAATATCAACAGAACAACGCTGGAAAGGTAAAAATATATCTGAAGCGCTTCTATTGAAAGCGCCTAAGACGGCTCTTAACCGAGCTTTTCATTTGGCTGGTGAGTACCTTGAGTTAAATACTCTCAATAATTTTCTTGATGGACAGGCAGTTATGAGAGTTGACGTAAGTATACCTTATAATAGCTGGGAGCTTTCCTCATTTTCGAGCTATAAAAGTGTTCGAGAGCGTGTAAATGCAGCTCTAGCAATAGAGATAATGATTTTTTCTATTATAGTTGCGCTGCTGTTTTATGGTTTAAATCGGCGGGCCCAATCTCAAACAATGGCGCTTAAAAAAGAGTCGGATGAGTTAAGGGCATTAAATTTGCTTTTAAAAAATGAAGTATCAATTCGTAAAAAAGTTGAACAAAACTTGGAAGTCGTAGAGCAAAGCTTAATCCAATCGCAGAAACTTGCAGTTCTTGGTGAGATGTCTGCGGCGGTGAGCCATGAACTTAATCAACCTCTTGCTGCAATGAAGACTTATTTAGCCGCCGCTAAACTTCTTTTCGACCGAAGACGAACTCAAGAAGCCCTTTCATCTTTACAAAGAATTGATGATTTAATTGAGAGAATGGGTGTAATTACCAAGCAATTAAAATCTCATGCGAGAAAAGTCAGTGATTCAATGGTGAAAATTGATTTAAGAGAAGTAGTAGCTAATTCAATTGCGATAATGGAATTAAATTTTAAACAAGATTTAATTACGATACAACTAAATTTGGGAAAAACTGAGGTTATGGTTTTAGGGGATCCAATTAGATTAGAACAAGTATTAATCAATCTTATTAGGAACTCTCTGGATGCTGTTAAAGATGAAGAAAAGCCAATAATCGTAATTACGTTATTAATACAGGAGAATGCTATTTTACAAATTTCAGACAATGGTAATGGAATTGAAGATTTCGAGAGTCTTTTTGAACCATTTTACACCACTAAAGAAGCGGGTGATGGATTAGGTTTAGGATTATCAATTAGCTCTAGCATAATTACTGATTACGGAGGCCGATTAACTGCCAGAAATAGTGAAGTTAAAGGTGCAATATTCGAGATTGAATTGCCACTATTAAGAGATGATAATTTTAACATATTAACTAAAGATAATTAGAAAAGAATGAGGTTTTAATAATGTTTCCTGGTTATAAGGTTGCCATTATAGATGATGAAAAAGATATCAGAGAATCAATTTCCCAATGGCTGACGCTTACGGGATATGAAACAGATGTTTTTCCAGATGCTGATAGCGCCTTAAAAATTATTGGTAATGGTTATCCTGGAGTCGTTATAAGTGATATTAGGATGCCAGGGTTGGATGGAATGGAATTATTACAGCGTTTAACCCGTTTAGATCCAGAAATTCCAGTGATCTTAATTACGGGTCACGGTGATGTTCCCATGGCCGTTCATGCAATGCGGATTGGAGCATATGATTTTCTAGAAAAACCATTCGAACCCGAAAAAATTAGTAAATTAACTTTAAGTGCAATGAAATTGCGACAAACATCTCTAGAACTTGTGAAGTTTAAAAAAGATTTTTCTGGAATAAACAAGGATTTAACAAAGCTCATTGGAGTTAGTAGGGTATGGAAGAGAATAACAGAGAAGCTCATAGAGGTAGGTTCAGCTAATAGACATTTATTAATCAAGGGTGAAACGGGTGTAGGGAAAACCATGTTGGCGCACACTTTTTCTGGAGCTAATCCAAGATCTTATAAAGACCCTTTGGTAGTTAGTTGCAATATATTTCTTAGCCCAGAAGTTGTAGATAATGCATCTTTTCTATCTTTAGTTAATGAAAAACTATTACTTATCGAGTCCGCTCGTGGTGGTGATCTTATTTTGGAAGATATAGAGAAATTACCAAACCAATTCCAGGACTGGTTATTAAAATTCCTAAACGATCAAATAGGATCTGGAACACGGATTATTTCTATTGATAACTCAATCTCTAAGGATGATGAATCCGCTAATACACTTAGAAAAGATTTATATTTTAGGTTGGCAGACCTTATTATTGATATTCCGCCACTTCGAGAGAGGCCTGAAGATACCCTTGCGTTATTTAATCATTATCTTAGTTTATATTCTTCAGAATATGGACTTCAAGAGATTCAGCTAACTACGGATGATGTTTTTAAAATATCAAAGTTTCCATGGCCAGGTAATATACGTCAGTTAAATAGTGTTGTTGAAAAATTTGTTTCAGGTAATCGAAGGGGGTATGTATCACTTTCATCAATTTTAATTGATGATAATTCAAGACTAATTTCGCATTATAATGAAGAAGGACGTCCCTTAAAAGAATATGTTGATTCCTTTGAAAAAATGTTGATCACCAATGCTATGAAAAGATATCAAGGTTCGATTTCTTTGGTTATGAAAGAGCTTAAGCTACCAAGACGAACATTGAATGAAAAAATGGCAAAGTATAATCTTCAGAGATCTGATTATATTTAATCAATATCATACCAATAAATTCTATTAATTTTATTTAAAGATTACATTCATTCATTTTTACATTGTAATTGGTGTGTAAAGAGATCTATTGTATTTTGTGAATACTTGTGAAGGAAAGTCACTTGTTTTTAATGAATTTTCTGAGAACCCGCTGATTTTAGTTGAGCTGTTCTTAGACATAACGGGCATTTGTGTCCGTAAGAATGTTAATAGGAGGAGAGAAACTTAATCTTCTCTATAATTGTAATGCGATTAGATGTGTAATTTTAAAGAATATTAAATTGGCCTGAATGTTATGAATAATAATAAATTAGTTGCTTGCCCATCTTATTTCGCTCAGACAAGACGTCCTCAACAGTGCTCTGATTTTTCAGGAGCTCTATTTGGTTATGGACGCATATGGAAAAAATGGTTAAAAAAATGCTTATCGATGCAACGCACCCGGAAGAAACCCGAGTTGTAGTAGCTGATGGAAACAAAATTGATGAATTTGATTTTGAATCTAAAAATAAAAAACAAATTTCTGGTAATATATATTTAGCAAAAATAAGTCGTATAGAGCCCTCTCTTCAGGCAGCATTCGTTGAGTATGGCGGCAACCGACATGGTTTCCTCGCATATTCAGAAATTCACCCTGACTACTATCAGATTCCCATCGCGGATAGGGAAGCATTAATTGCTGAAGAATTAGAGTATTCAAATAAAGCTGAAGAACAAGAAGAAGTATTAGGTAACAACAAGTCAGATGAGGTAGTTCAAGCTGTACAAACAGTCACGCCGGTAAAATCTCTTAGTGAAAAGGATTTGCCACAACAGAATGATAATATATCAAAAAGTGACGAAAAAACTGAAACAGACAACTCTGATGGTTCAGTAAAGTCTTTGGATGACCAGCATTCGGATATTGAATCGGTCGGTGATCAAGATGATGTTTCTGATTTAATACCTAAACGAAAGCCAAGATCAAAACGTTACAAGATTCAAGAAGTAATTAAGGTAAGACAAGTACTACTCATTCAAGTTGTTAAAGAGGAGAGAGGTAATAAGGGTGCAGCTTTGACGACATATCTAAGTCTTGCTGGTCGTTACTGTGTGCTTATGCCAAATACGGCAAAGGGTGGTGGTATTTCTCGTAAGATAACGAATGTTGCCGATCGCAAAAAGTTAAAGGAAATAGCTAATGAAATAGAAGTTCCATTAGGCGTGGGTTTAATAGTTAGGACGGCTGGTGCGAAGAGAACTAAATTAGAAATCAAAAGAGATTATGAATATCTACTCCGTCAATGGGAGCAGATTAGGGATTTGACACTAAAATCTATAGCTCCGTCTCAAATCTTTGAGGAGGGTGATCTTATTAAAAGATCGATAAGAGATTTATATAACCGAGATATTGACGAATTACTTATTGAAGGCGAAGTAGGATACAAAGCGGCAAAAGAGTTCATGACAATGATAATGCCAACGCATGCAAAGAATGTTAAACTTTATTCAGCCAACATGCCCTTATTCGCGCGTTATCAAGTAGAAAGTCAGCTCTCGGGTATGTTTAACCCTACTGTGCAGTTAAAGTCGGGTGGTTATATAGTGATAGGTATAACAGAGGCTTTAGTAGCAATTGATGTGAACTCTGGACGGGCAACTAAGGAGTCGTCTGTAGAGCAAACTGCTTTAAAAACGAATTTAGAGGCAGCAGAGGAAATAAGCCGACAAATGCGATTAAGAGATTTGGCAGGTTTAATTGTAATTGATTTTATAGATATGGATGAACGCAGAAATAATACTTCCGTGGAGCGGCTTATCAAAGAAAAGTTGTCAACTGATAGAGCAAGAATTCAGGTAGGTCGTATATCTGGTTTTGGCCTCTTAGAAATGTCTCGACAAAGGTTAAGGCCTGGAATGTTAGAAGCTACTACACAACCTTGTGCTTTATGTCATGGGACTGGCTTGATCAGGTCTAAGGACAGTTTAGCATTGACAATTCTTCGTCAAATAGAAGAAGAGGGGACCAGGCGAACCTCAAAAGAGGTCTGTTTGACGGCGCCAGTCGAAATAATCAACTACTTGATGAATGAGAAACGCGAGCATATCAGTAATATCGAACATCGATATGGTTTGGCAGTTAGACTTCAAGCAGACTCGAAACTTATTAGCCCTGATTTCACTCTTGAGAAACTTAAAGTAACTACTCGTAATATAGTTGTTGACCAAAAAACTGTTGTATCAATGGGATCAATCGACCTATCAGATTTGAATGAAGGTTCCGAAAACCTTGAGGCTAATGGTTCCACTTTACCCTCTCCAACAGAGGAAACAGAGCAAATTAAAAAACGACGTAGGAGAAGACGAAGAAATGGGAAATCACGTGATATTGAATCTGAAATTCCTACTTCTACAGCAGATGAAAAGGTGCTCTCTACTAAGAAGGGTTTAGAACAGCCACCAAAAGCCAAATCAGAAGTAAAAACTGGAAGTGTTCCTGGAGTTTCGGAAAGCTCTAGTAAGGTAGAAAATGAGTTAGAAATTACTGAAAAAAAACCTGAATCTAACGATACTAAAGTTAGTAAAAAAAGAAAACCTAGAGTTAACAAGGATGAAGAAAGTGGTTCGGTACAAACTGGCCATAGTAAAAAGGTCAAAATTCTTTCAGAAATGACTTCTTCCAATAAAGATGCTCAAAAAGTTGTTATTGATACTGATAAGTCAGTAGACAAAGTTGTTAAAAATAAAGTTAAATCCAAACCTGATAAGGTAGTAAAAGGAGCTGTTAAGAAGGTAACTATTAATGATGAAAAGTTAGGCAGCAGTAGTCAAAACGTCATTCCACTTGAAGGAGAAAAAAAACCCATCAAGAAAGTGTCTAACAAAAAAGAACCTGTCAAAAAAGAACCTGTCAAAAAAAAACCTGTAAAGAAAATACCAGTTAAGAAGGCTCTTGTTGAGAAAGTCGAGAACACTGTTTTGAAAAAAAGTGAAAGTGTTGAGAGTAAAGAACCGAAGCGAAAGGGTTGGTGGTCTACTTAGTAAAAAGTAGAAGTAGAACTTATATTTGTGCTAAGGTCCATGAGAGTAATATGAGACAATCAAGTAGATCAAAAGTAGCTCCATTCATAGTAATGGATGTAATGGAGCAGGCTCGAGTTTTAGAAAATTCTGGAAAAAACATTGTTCATATGGAAGTTGGTCAGCCTAGTTCACCAGCTTTAACTAATGCTAGGTCTAAGGTGGTCAGTGCTTTAAATAGTGAAACTTTAGGCTACACAGTTGCCCTAGGATTACCAGAGTTAAGAAGAAAAATTAGTTTACTTTATGGAAAATGGTATAATATTGATCTTGATCCTAGACGTGTTGTAATAACTTCTGGATCCTCTGCTGCATTTATTCTGTCGTTCATATCTCTTTTTGAGGCCGGAGATAAGGTCGGCGTCACTGAACCAGGTTACCCTTCTTATCAACAGATATTAAAATCTTTAAGTATAAACCCAGTAGGTTTGCAGACGTCCAAGGACACCCAACATATACCTAAGTTAGAGGGTAATAATCTTAATGGGGTTATAATCGCGTCCCCTGCAAACCCGACTGGATCAATATTATCCAAAGGCTCATTAACATCACTCATAAATGAATGCGTGGACCGAGAGATAAGTTTTATTTCTGATGAAATCTATCATGGACTACATTATGATTTACCGTGCACATCAGCTTTGGAGATTTCGGATAATGTCTATGTAATTAACTCATTTTCTAAATACTTTGCTATGACCGGTTGGAGAATTGGATGGATGGTCGTACCTAATAGTCATGTTCGATTGATTGAGAGGCTTGCACAAAATTTGTTTATATGTGCTCCACATATATCTCAAGTTGCTGCCCTTGGTGCCTTGAAATCAATAAGTGAGGCTGAAACATTAAAAGGTATTTATAAAGTTAATAGAAATCTACTTCTAAACGCTTTACCAAAGTTGGGTCTTGAGCTTGAAGCTGAGCCTGATGGAGGTTTCTACCTTTACCTAAACGTAGCTTCCAAAACTAATAATAGTTTAGCTCTTGCTCAAGATATATTAGTTAATGCTGGAGTTGCAGTAACTCCTGGAATTGATTTTGACTCAAAAAGAGGTAATACTACTTTGAGACTATCCTTTGCTCGTGGTACCGACGAAATTAGTGAGGGAATAGATCGTTTGACACGCTACTTTTCAGAACTTTAATAAGGTGATATAGTTATTTAAATATTTTATGATATTATCATTAATTAAAGTATTTTCTCTATTTATAGCTATGGGATTTTTTTAGTTTGATTTTACGCATACTTTTATCCTTCTTTGGTTCAATTTTTAGCTCACTTAGTATGGCAATCCTTATTGGATTTTTAATGTTGGGTGCAATATTTTGGATTTATGCTGAAGATTTGCCGGACTATGAGCAACTTGCCGCATACTCACCCCCGACGATAAGTCGAATTTATTCGGGTGAAGGAAAGTTAATAGATGAGTTTGCAAGAGAGCGACGGCTATTTTCACCTTCGAATGAAATCCCGGACTTAGTTAAACAGGCTTTTATTTCCGCAGAAGATAAAAATTTTTACAAGCATAGTGGTTACGATCCCTTAGGAATATTAAAAGCCATATTTGATGCTGCGAGAGGAGGGCGCCTTAGAGGAGCCTCAACTATCACTCAACAGGTAATGAAAAACTTCCTTTTGTCTAATACCAGATCTGCTGAACGTAAAATTAAAGAGTTAATTTTGGCGTCACGAATTGAAAAAACGTTAAGTAAAGACAAAATTTTAGAATTATATTTAAATGAAATCTTTTTAGGGCAAAACAGTTATGGCGTATCTGCTGCGTCCCAAACATACTTTAATAAGACTTTAGAAGAGTTGACTACAGCGGAAGCGGCTTATTTAGCAATTCTACCAAAAGCCCCGTCTAACTATCATCCAGTTCGCCAAAAGAAAGCTGCTATTCAACGTCGGAATTTTGTTTTGAAGGAGATGTTTGAAAATGGTTATTTAGATGAGGTTAAATTTCTTGATGCTAAGGATGAAGAATTAATTACCGTGCAAGCAAAACAACTAAAAAGCTTTAAACTTAGCTTGCCGGCCAGAACGTATTTTACTGATGAGGTTAGAAGACAGCTATCCAAAGATTTTGGAGAAGATGAATTTTTTACTGGAGGTCTAACAATTAGAACGACCATTGATAAAAATTTACAAGATATGGCTGCAAGTACTCTTCAAAAAGCACTGGTTAAATATGATATGAATCAGGGTGTATTCCACCGAGTTGAAAAAAAAATAGATTCAGATTTAATTAATTTTAATAACTGGTCAAGTTTACTTAAACGAGTAATTTTTCCAAGAGATGTGAAGGGTTGGGATGTTGCTGTTGTACTATCCCTAAACGGTAAGGATGCCACTATTGGGATTGAAGGTCATGAAGAGTTAGGGGTTTTATATGGCTTTGATGTAAAGTGGGCCAAACCCCGAAAAACTAACGGAAAAATAGGAAGGTCCGCCGTTTCGGTGTCAGACTTACTGAGTGTAGGCGATGTCATTCATGTTCAAAAGTTGTGGGATGGATGGTTTTTAAGACAGATCCCTGAAGTTCAGGGCGCATTTTTAGCTATGGATGTTAACTCTGGAAGAGTTCTGGCAATGCAGGGCGGTTTCTCCTATCAAAGTTCTGTATTTAATCGAGTTACCCAAGCTAAAAGGCAACCTGGATCTGGCTTTAAACCGTTCGTATATGCTGCAGCCTTAGATTCGGGTTTTTCTCCAAACACGGTTATAGTAGATGCTCCAATTGATGTTGACACCCCTCAAGGTGTTTGGCAGCCTAAGAATTTTTCAGGAAAATATTATGGAAATGTACCATTAAGAATTGGAATTGAGAGATCTAGAAACTTAATGACTATAAGGTTAGCCAAAGAAATTGGAATGGACACTGTTGCTAGTTATGCTGAAAACTTCGGTGTCTACAATAAAATGTGGCCATTTATTGCGAATTCATTAGGTGCACAAGAAACTACATTATTTCGGATGGTGTCCGCGTATGCAATGTTTGCTAATGGGGGCGAAAGAGTAGAACCGACATTAGTAGACAGAGTGCAAGACCGATGGGGTATGACATTGTATCGGCATGATAGGCGAAAATGTAATGACTGTAATAATAGAAATGTTGATTCTGGTAGCTCTCCAGTTATCTTTTCAGAACGTGAAAGAGTAATGGACGCAATTACAGCATACCAGCTTACATTAATGATGAAAGGTGTAGTCGATAGGGGTAGCGCATCCTCAACTGTGAACTTAAGTGTCCCAGTAGCTGGTAAAACAGGAACAACCAATGAAGCAAAAGATGTTTGGTTCATAGGCTTTACTTCAAATATAGTGGCTGGTTGTTATATAGGATTTGATATTCCCAGATCTTTGGGGTCCAAAGCTACGGGTGGTGGAATGTGTGGCCCTATATTTAATAACTTTATGAAGGAAGTGGTTAAGAAGTATGGGGGAACAGTATTTAAAGTTCCTAATGGTGGATATTTTAGAAATATTGATAGGCTCACTGGTATGGTGTTACCGGAAGACGCTACAGGTTATGATGTGGTGAGAGAGTATTTCAGAGATACTGATGAAGTTATTGATGGTATGGAACGTATTTTAGATGGAGGTTTTGCCATGGGCTCAAACCTAAACTTGATCCTACGTGGTGAAGAAAATACAGATTCAAAATCTTTTGAAGAAGTAATTACGCCTAACGGAGAGTTAGTGATAGTGCCTAAGAAAGCGAGTTCTGGAACTTTAAACGCTGGTGGTTTGTATTAAATTTTAATATTATCAGAAATTAATACTTCATTTGATAGGAAATATTAATGAGATCGGACATACAAAATACTGTGGACAAAATTCACGCCTCAATGAGTCTAATACGTCAAAGAATTGGGTGGGAAGCAGCGCATATTAAATTAGATGAGTTAAATGCTCGCACGGAAGATATTAATTTATGGAATGACCCGGAAAATGCGCAAAAATTGATGCGTGAAAGGCAAAATATTAGTAACGCAATTGATGAATATAAATCTATGGACAATTCTTTGAAAGAAATATTGGAAATGTTAGAATTGGGTTTTAGTGAAAAAGATGAAGAGATAATTGAAGATTCTTTAAACTCGTTAAGCGAACTTTTAGCTAAAACTAAGAAGGGTGAGCTGGAAGCTTTATTAAATGGAGAAGCAGATTCAAATGACACCTTTTTAGAGATAAATTCTGGAGCTGGAGGAACAGAAAGTTGTGATTGGGCATCAATGCTTTTGCGGATGTATTTGAGATGGGCAGATAAAAGAGGTTTTTCAATGGAGTTGCAGTCTGAAACTTTAGGAGAAGAAGTAGGAATAAAGTCGGTTTCCTATAGAATTTCAGGACATAATGCATACGGATGGCTTAAATCTGAAAGTGGGGTACATCGCTTGGTTAGGATTTCACCATTTGATTCCGCTGCGAAAAGACATACATCTTTTTGTTCAGTGTGGGTTTATCCAGTAGTAGATGAAAACATCGACATAAAAGTTGAAAGTAATGATCTGAGAGTCGATACCTACAGATCTTCGGGGGCTGGTGGTCAACATGTAAACACCACAGACTCTGCAGTAAGAATTACACATTTACCGACAGGAATTGTAGTCACGTCCTCAGAAAAATCACAACATCAAAACAGAGATATTGCTATGAAGGCTTTAAAATCTCGGCTTTATCAAATTGAAATAGATAGAAGAAATATTGAAATCAATAATGCTCATGAAAGTAAAGGTGATGCAGGCTGGGGTAACCAAATTCGATCTTATGTTTTACATCCATACCAAATGGTTAAAGATTTGAGAACAAACTTTGAAACGTCAGACACAAAGGGAGTTTTGGATGGAGAACTAGATGACTTTATGTCGTCTACTTTAGCATCAAATGTCTCTGGAAAAAGTAGAGCTGAAGCGAACTCAGAACAATAACAAACACTATCTAATCTAATTATTCCGAACACCTTGAGCTAATTATTAAGTTTTTGGACTTTCTTCTATAACACCGCTTTTCTTTAAATTGTCACTCGAATTTATGTTTAGAGGATCCTCTTGCCTTTGGACTGATCCCTCAAAATGAGCACCAGACTCTATGGCTATAGTCTTATGAATAATATCCCCTTCAACCCTAGCTGTGGCTGTTAATCTTACCTTTAAACCTCTAATTTTACCAACAACACGCCCATTGACTACAATATCGTCAGCAATAACTTCACCCTTTATTAACGCAGTTTCACCTACAGTTAGCAAATGAGCTCTAATATCACCCTCGACTTTTCCCTCAACTTGTATGTCACCTGTAGTTTTTAAATTTCCGGTTATAGTAAGGTCGCTTGATAGAGTTGATGGTGGAGATTTTGGTTTAGAAGAGTTACCTGGTTGACTGTATTTTGCCTCTTCTGAGCTTTTATTAAGGTCCTTTGAAACCTCAGTGATCTTTTTTTTACTTTGTTCAGTTGGTTTAATTTTAGAAAACATGTCGTCCTGCCTTGATATAAGTCAATGGGTTTAATGGTTTATTATTCCGTCTTACTTCATAATGAAGATGTGTACCAGTACTTCGGCCTGTAGATCCCATAGCACTTATTTTGTCGCCACGCGAGACCCAATTACCAACTTTTACATAAATTCGAGAATTATGTGCATATCTGGTTTGAAATCCAAAAGCATGTTTTATAGTTACAAGGAGCCCATAGCCTCCATTCCAACCGGCATGAGTTACCACTCCATCTCCAGTTGCGTATATTAAAGTTCCTTTTGGGGCAGCAAAATCTGCACCATTATGCATAGCTTTTTTCTTGGTCTTAGGGTCTTTGCGATATCCAAAGCCACTTGTAAAACGATTCGAAGCTTGGATGGGATTATAAATTGGTAGTTTTTCAGCTGCGATTCGATACAAATTTAGCTCTCCAATTTGCTCTAATAATTCTTCAGCAAAGACTGAACTTTTATATAGGTTGCCTATATCACTTGTATTTTGTAATGTTGTAGGATCAAAAACCCCTCCCTTACCTGAATAGTTTTTTCGTAATTGCTGAATCATATTTTCTTCTGGTAGCCCTAGAGATTTCAACATATTTTTAAGTGGACCAACTGATATAGTTAAAGCGTCTTCTAACTGTGAAAAAATCTGTTCATTTTGATCATCAATTAACTCTAGGTCTCTATGAAGCTTCTTGTTACTAATTGTTAAAGCTTTTAATTCTTTAAGGTAGCGTGCTTTTTCTTCGGTCAGTCTATCAACCAAGTCCATAAGAATTAAAACACTCGATTTGTCTATTGAATTAGTATTTGTGGAATCGATTGTTTCTAATTTTTCAAGCTGTTTTTTTGAGGTGTTAAAAGAAAGTTTTAATTTTTTTTGTATGTTTTCCAGCTCAATTTCAAGCTCATGCATTCTATTTTGATTTAATATGTTTTGGCTGTTAATTTGTGCTAGTTGGCCCAGCAAAGCTGATATATTACTTTTGTTTTGTAGATGTGTATAATTATTTTTTATGTTGGTTGAGGAAAAGTTTCCGTCATTTGTTCCGTGATTGTCTTTTGTAGTTAAAGTTGTTTCTACTGACTTTACTGAAAGTAAAGGTCCTAGTAAATTAAGAGAAAAGTATCCTAGTGAGCTCAACAGAAATATTGACACAACAAATACAGAAATAATTCTTACTTTGTATATCATTAAAAATTTAGACTTCTTGAGGGTTTTCATAAGTCGACCTTTTATCTTTTGAAATAAAAAGAACCCGTTAATTGTTAGGTTTATCTTATAACCTTTTGTATTATTTTGATTAATAATAGCTCAAGTATACTTTCAAAACAACATTTTTCATATTATTCGGTTTGTGTTTGCGGTGTTATTTAACTTCTCTATAATTTATTTGAGGTAAATGTCATCTTATAAACTAGCCTTAAAGTTGTTTTCATTATAATTAAATAGAGGTAGAAGCCGAATAGTAATTAGAGTTTACTTTACTGGATTGAAAAATAAGAAAATTTTTTAAATTTGTTCTAAATGAGTTTTTATAGATAGTAATTTTTAAAGTCTGTTTCTAACAAGGTTTAGGTATACCATATCGGCTGAAGTTTTTGATTACACTTTATTTAACTGAAATATGAAATGAATAAATAAAATGATAATACATAGTGATCTAAATTAGTGCCTAATAGGGCTTCTACATATTCCATAATTTGGTTTATAAAGTTTTTCTTTAAAGCTTTTGGAGTGTTTTTAGGGTTGTGTCTAACACTAGTTTTAATTGTGTATATTTCCTTAGCTGGAAGAGATATTGCTATACCAGAACGGTTCATGGTGCAATTTGTTGAAAAAGTTAACATAGTACCAGTCATAGATAGTTTAAAGTTTGATAAAGCTTTTGTTCGAATTACACCTAAAACTTTTAAACCTGTAGTGACGCTATCTAACGTCTTGATCTCATCTCAACAGTTTGGAAAGTTTGGATTCCCTGAAGTTGAGGCTCAACTGACTCTAGCTGAACTTTTGCAAGGGAAAATACGACCCTCTCGAGTTGAATTGTTTAAACCAGATGTTTTAATTTTTAGGGATGAATTTGGACATCTTGGATTTGGTTTTTTAGATCTGAAAGTTGACAAAGAAATAAAACCTCAAAGTTATTGGTCGTTAAGTGGGATCTTCAAGATGCCGTTTTTTAGTCGTCTGGATTCTATAAACACCCAAGATATGAAGTTACGTTACGAAGACAAGAGGAACAGTGAAAGTGTTTCTTTTGTTGGTGTTCAAGCTTCCTTGATCCAAAAGAAAGGTACTGCAGAGCTAAACATCAGTGCTGGGTTGAAGCAGGTAGATCGTGACTTGGCTAAAGTATACTTTTCACTAACCGACCGCGTAAGTGAGAAAGAGTCAAAGGTTATTATAAAATTTAACGATCTAGATGTGGAAAACTTATCAAATCAGGTCCATTCACTAGGTTGGTTAAAACATTTTGATGGTTTGGTTTCAGGAGCTATTACTGGTGAATTAAATTCATCAGGAAGTATTTCTAAACTTGCAGGCGCGCTTACATTAGAAGATGGTTTTATTCGGACACTATCTGGGGAGAGTTCTTACTATCTAGATACCTTAAATACTCATATCAGATATGACTCGATTCATCATAAGATGTATTTTGATAATATTTCCATTAAAGCCCCAGAGTTAAATCTGGAAGGAATGGGCAATGCGTCTATCGTAACCTTTGAGTCTGGTATTCCAGATCATTTTGTGGGCCAATTGAAATTTGAAAAGATCCAAATAATTCCAAGAGGTGTAATTGAAAATGTAATAAACTTTACTGATGGTCTTATGGACTTTAGATACAGTCTGCAAAATTCTAAAGTAGAAATTGGTCAATTAATATTAAGACAAAATGGATCAAAAATTCTTTCGTCAGGGTTGGTTTCGTCAGAAGTTGGTGGATGGAAGATACAATTAGATTCAGAGTTAAGTGTAATTGAACACAGTGACCTTCTTAAACTTTGGCCTGTTTATTTCAAACCTCGGTCTCGTGAATGGTTCTTGAAAAATGTAAAAAGTGGATTCATCCAAAATGGGAGATATAGTATTCGGATGTCTCCCGGACTAGATCCAAAATATATTGGTTCATTTGACTTTTTTGATGCAAAAATTAATGTATTAAAAGGTCACCCAGCAATAAGAAATGGTTTAGGTTACGGCTCTATAAATGGAAAAAGATTTATTATCAATTTACAAAAAGGTTTTCTTCACCCAACTAGTGAGAATCCAATAAATCTTTCTGGCTCTACGTTATCAGTGGCCGACACAACAAAAAAACCAGCCACTGGCAAGTTTTCTGTTAGTGCAAATGGATCAATTAAAAGTGTTTTAAATGAATTAAATAAAAAGCCTCTTCTACTATTTGCTTCTACAAAAATTAATCCAGACCTTCTCTTGGGAAATGTTAACTTAAAAGCAAATATTGCTTTACCTTTAAAACCTTTTGTTGAGATGAAACCTAAAGACATTAAAGTTGAAGATGTTAAAGGCGATTTGTACGATTTATTAGCAAAAAAGATTATTCCGGGAAGAACCATTTCCTCAAAGGTATTGAATTTCCAAGTAAATGAAAAACTAGAATTTAAATTATTTGGAAACTCTATGGTAGACGAACTTCCTCTTCAATTTAAATGGAGTGGTAAGAGTGATTTTTTAAAGAATGGTAAGTCGAGTGTGTCTGGTAGATTTAAGTTGGCTAAAAGTTCGTTAAAATCTTTGAATATAAATGTGCCTAGTGAAATCATTGAGGGTGTTGCCGATGCTTTTTTTACAATTACTTTAGCTAAAGATCAGTCACCAAAGTTGGTTATAACTTCAGATCTAAAGGGACTGGAAATAAAAGTTGATACTTTGAGCTGGCATAAAGAGAAAAAAGAAAAAGGAAAATTAGTTTTAAATACTGTAGTTGAAGATAATCAAAATGATATATATTTTTCCTTATCAACCGAAAGACTTACGACAAGTGCAAAAATTAAATTTGGTTCTAATGGGGTGTTTGAAAGATTAATTTTGGATAACCTTGAAGTGGATGGTACATCGTTATCTTCTGTTGAAATCTTGGGTGGATATCAAGATAAGTTAACAAAAATAAATATTAAGACCTCTGATCTTGATATAAGAAAGTTCAATTTCCTAAACTCGGGTAATGGCAGTGGCAAAGCAGTTATTGTAATTAATGCAGAAAAACTAATAGTTAATGATAAAATAACATTAATTAATTTTTTGGGTCATTTTAATGATCCAAAAACGGATAAAAATGTTTTTTCAGGAAAATTAAACAACATAGCAGAAGTTAGTGGCACTTTTGTCAAGCATAAGAAAAAAATTGGAGTAGTGGTTAAGTCTCCTGTAGGGGGTGAAGTATTGCAAACTGTGGGTTTAATAAAAGGTGCTCGAGGTGGTGATCTTTTTGTAGAACTTATTCCTACTGACGAAGACGGTATTTTTTCAGGTAGTCTTGACTTAAAGAATGTTCGTTTAAAGAAAGCTCCTATATTAGCAGATTTATTATCAGCAACTAGTATATTTGGGTTAATAGAACAACTTTCTGGAGATGGTATTTTGTTTTCGAATGCTGAAGCTGAGTTTACTCTTCAACCCGAAGGAGTCGTACTTAGGAAAGCATCAGCTATTGGAGCTTCACTTGGAGTGTCTATGGACGGGATCTACGATACGAAAAGAGAGAATCTTGAAATGCAAGGAGTGATTTCTCCTATGTATACAGTTAATGGAATGATACTTGGAAAGTTGTTTGCTCCGAGAGAAGGAGAGGGACTGGTCGGGTTTAATTACTCTATTGAAGGGCCTATAGCGTCACCAAAGGTATCGATTAACCCTCTTTCAATTCTTACTCCAGGAATTTTTAGGGAGATATTCCGGCGATCAATGCCAAAGTTGAAAAAATGATTTTAGACGATTTTGACTATAACTTACCTAACTATTTGATTGCTGACCGACCTATTTCACCGAGAAGTTCATCTCGTCTTTTGATTGCGAAGAAATTAGAAAGTTTTTTTGACTCCAAGGTGTCAAACCTCCCCGACATCTTGAACGCTAACGATCTTTTAGTGTTCAATGATACTAGGGTATTGCAGTCACGTCTTTTTGGATTCAGGGTTAGGGAGTCAAGTAAAGCCATTATAAATGTTACACTTTTATCTGAAAATGAAGATAATACTTGGCTTGCTCTTATTAAACCACTCAGAAAAATTAAAGTGGGAGAGACCATAAAATTTAATGAATTTTTTTCCGCTACATTGATTGGAAAAAGGGATGGTCAAGGAGTTTTGAGTTTTAATTTGACTAAGTCTTCTTTGAGATCCGCACTTTTAGAATTTGGATCTATGCCACTTCCACCATATATTGAATCACAGCGCAAAGCAGACGAGCGTGATAAAGTTGATTACCAAAGTATATTTGCAAGAAATGATGGAGCGGTTGCAGCACCTACAGCTTCTCTGCATTTTGATTCAGAACTTATCTCTCGTTTGCAAAAAAAAGGCGTACAATCTGCTTTCGTGACGCTTCATGTAGGAGCTGGGACGTTTTTACCTGTTAAGGTTACTGATATTAAAAATCACAAAATGCATAGCGAATGGGGGGAGGTTACTGAAACCACTCTAGCTAAAATTGCTAAAACTAAGGCTCGAGGTGGTCGAGTTATCCCAGTTGGAACAACAGCACTTAGGATTATTGAAACGGCATTTTTGAAAGGTGGGGTTATTACTCCCTGGTCAGGTATGACTGATATATTCATATACCCTGGATTTAAATTTTCAGTTTCTGATGGGTTAATAACAAACTTCCATCTGCCAAAATCTACTTTGATGATGTTGGTTTCAGCATTTATAGGCTCTCAAAGAACCAGAAATTTATATAGTCATGCAATTAAAAATAAATACCGGTTTTTTTCTTATGGAGACGCTTGTTTATTGCTACGTTGATTTTCGACAGATTTGTTTAAAAATAGTCGTATTTAGAGCATGTGATTATATTTTTCAATATAGAGGAACCCAGTAATGGTATATAACTGGATTTAGGCATGCTTAGATTATTTGGAGGGGTATGGGCTCTATTATTGGGGATGTTTCTTCTTATGGTGGGGAACGGTTTGCAATCGACATTAATAGGTGTGAGAGCTTCTATTGAAGGGTTCTCGACCTTGGAGCTTTCGATAGTAACTTCAGCTTATTTTTTGGGTTTTTTAGGCGGGTCAATCATGGCTCCTGGTATAATTAACCGCGTCGGCCACGTCAGAGTCTTTGCCGCATTAGCTTCATTTATTTCAGCTACTTTGATTTTATATCCTGTACTTCCATTTTTTTGGGCTTGGGTATTTTTAAGAATTTTAATCGGGTTTTGTTTCTCAGGTGTTTATGTGACCGCAGAGAGTTGGTTAAATAATTCTGCAACAAACCAAACTAGAGGTAAAATCCTTTCCCTTTACTTAATTGTCCAAATGGCTGGCCTAATAACGGGGCAGGCTTTATTAAATATTGGAGAACCTGAAGGATATTTGTTATTTATAATTCCGTCAGTTTTGGTTTCAATATCTTTTGCACCAATTCTTTTAAGTGTTTCCAAGGGACCGACCTTCGAGGAAACAAAGAAAATGAGTTTCAAAAGGTTATATCAAGCCTCTCCTTTGGGTTTTATTGGCTGTTTCATTGTGGGGGCAGTTCTTTCTGGGCAATTTGGTATGGCAGCAATTTACGGAACGCAAATAGGATTAAGTATTAAAGAAATTTCTTTTTTTATGTCATCTATTTTTGTTGGAGGGTTATGCTTGCAGTATCCTATTGGCTGGATCTCAGATCGGATTGATCGAAGAGTACTGATTATTTCTGCTTCTGTATTGGGGCTATTGTCAGTTTTTGCTGGGCTATTACTATGGAAGGTTTATATCCTCCTACTAGCTGTAGGTTTTTTTCTGGGGGGTGTCTCTAATCCACTCTATTCACTACTTATAGCCTACACGAATGATTACCTCGACCCGGATGACATGACAGCCGCTTCTGGAGGGCTAATATTTATAACTGGTTTAGGTGCGGTGATAGGGCCACTTTTCTTTGGTTGGTTAATGTTAAACTTTGGACCGAGTGGTTTCTGGCTATCTTTTGTCTTTTTATTTAGCGCTATAGCTTTGTACGCAGGTTTTAGAATTACCCAACGTCAGAGCCAATTTTCTATTGAAGAAGATGATTATGAGCCAGTTTCTTATGCAAATATTGGTTTTTCATCTACACAAGTTGTAGGAGAGGTGGCTCAGGATTTTTACGTTGATAATATTGAGGATTCTGAAGCCCTAGATGGTAATGTATCTTAAATAATAACTAGAAGTTTCTTTAAATTTTGTGTATTATCAAATTAGTTTAATATTAAACGAATAATGTGGGATTATAAGATGGAAGAAAATACTTTTGATATGATAGTTATTGGAGCAGGGCCAGGTGGTTACGTTGCGGCAATCCGAGGAGCCCAACTTGGTTTAAAAGTAGCCATTATCGAACGTGAGCATATGGGGGGTATTTGTCTTAATTGGGGTTGTATACCAACTAAAGCCATGTTGCGGTCATCAGAGGTCTATCATCTATTAAAGAATTCAAAGAAATATGGAGTAAGCGCGGATAATGTAAGTTATGATTTAGATGCAGTAGTCGCTCGATCAAGAGAGATTGGATCAAAGCTATCTAATGGCATCACTCATTTACTAAAAAAGAACAATATCATTTCGTTCTTAGGGAGTGCTTACTTAGTTGGAAATAGCGAAGTTGAAGTTACAGTAAAAACTGAGAAGGTTAAATTATTTTCAGAAAATATTGTTTTGGCTACAGGTGCGAGGGCCAGGGAGATTAAGGGGTTTGAAGCTAATAAAGAGCATATTTGGACGTACAAAAATGCGTTAACCCCTAAACGAATGCCAAAAAAGTTGTTAGTCATTGGGTCGGGCGCTATTGGAGTAGAATTTGCTAGCTTCTATAATACATTAGGCGCAGAAACCACTATTGTTGAGCTTTTGAACCGAATACTGCCTGCTGAAGACATGGAAATATCAGGGTTTGCAAAAAAGCAATTTAAAAAACAAGGCATTAAAATTTTAGAGAATTGTAAAGTGAGTGAAATAAAGAAAAAAAAGAGTATTTTTACTGTTGAGATGGAAGCATCAGGAAAAACTACTAGTCATGAGTTTGATACTATTATTTCCGCGGTGGGAATAGTCGGAAACACTGAAGGTATAGGCCTCGAAGATTTGAAAATCGAAGTACAAGGCACTCATGTTGTCGTAGATGAATTTTGCCAAACAAATGTAAAAGGGATTTTTGCAATTGGAGATCTAGCTGGAGCACCTTGGCTAGCACACAAGGCATCTCATGAAGGTATCATGGTTGCTGAATTAATTGCCGGCAATGATCCACACTCAGTTAATTACAATGATATTCCGGGCTGTACTTATTGCTATCCTCAGATTGCAAGTGTGGGATTGACAGAAGAGCAGGCAAAAGAGGGTGGCTTTGAAATTAAAGTTGGACGTTTTCCTTTTAATGCAAATGGTAAAGCTCTTGCACTTGGTGAAGAGGAGGGGATGGTTAAAACTATTTTTGATGTTAAATCTGGTGAACTTTTAGGAGCTCATATGGTTGGACCCGAAGTAACCGAGCTTATACAGGGGTACGTTATAGGCCGCAAACTGGAGGCTACTGAAGAAAGCCTTATAGACACTATTTTTCCTCACCCAACTTTAAGTGAGGCGATGCATGAAAGTGTTTTGGAAGCGTTTGACCGTGCAATTCATATTTGAAGAGTATCTAAATTAAGTTAATAATCATTTTACATACGAGTTTATTGCTGTTCCAAAAAGTTTGTCTGGCGGCTACAAGTTTTTTAAAAAAGGAATTCCATGACTGATCTGAAGAAAATTTCTGTACGCGGAGCTCGAGAGCATAATTTAAAGAACATTAACGTTGATATTCCGAGAGATAAGTTGGTTGTAATAACTGGTGTGTCCGGGTCTGGAAAATCAAGTCTTGCTTTTGATACGATTTATGCAGAAGGTCAGCGGCGATATGTAGAGTCTCTTTCAGCTTATGCTCGGCAATTTCTTGACATGATGGAAAAGCCAGATGTAGATCATATCTCGGGGTTAAGCCCTGCAATCTCAATTGAACAAAAAACAACAAGTAAAAATCCTCGATCTACCGTTGGGACGGTTACAGAAATTTATGACTATCTTCGTTTGTTATTTGCTAGGGCAGGGACTCCATATAGCCCGGCTACTGGTTTACCAATTGAGGCTCAGCAAGTTCAAGACATGGTTGACCGGGTTATGTGTCTAAAGGAAAACACCAGAGCTTATATTCTAGCACCTGTGGTGCGTGATAGGAAAGGTGAGTATAGAAAGGAGTTTCAAGAATTAGCAAAACTTGGCTTCCAAAGAGTGCGTGTTGATGGTGAACTCTTTAATCTTGATGAGCCACCGGAACTGGATAAGAAGTTCAGGCATAATATTGAAGTTGTTGTTGACAGAATAGTTGTCAAACAAGGTTTGGAACCAAGATTAGCAGATAGTTTGCGAACTTCTTTGGATTTGGCAGACGGTATTACTCTAATTGAAACACTTGGTAGTGAAGAAGAGGTTTCAGAAGAGATTACTTTTTCTGAAAAATTTGCTTGCCCAGTATCTGGATTTACAATACCGGAGATTGAGCCTCGGCTTTTCTCTTTCAATGCACCATATGGGGCTTGTCCTAAGTGCGATGGCTTAGGTGTTGAGCTATTCTTCGATGAACGACTTATTGTTCCTGATCAATCCTTATCAGTTTGGGATGGTGCATTGGCTCCCTGGAGGAAAGGTAGATCCCCTTATTATTTGCAGACGATTGAGTCTATATCAAAGCATTATGGGTTCGATCAAAAATTATCTTGGGGAAAGCTTGATCAAAAAATTAAAGATATATTTTTGCGAGGTTCTGGCGATGAGGAAATCGAATTTCGTTACGACGAAGGTGGACGAGTATATAACTTGTCTAGGTCTTTTGAGGGTGTCATTCCTAACATGGACAGACGTTACAAAGCTACCGATTCTTCATGGGTAAAAGAAGAATTTGAAAGATATCAAAATAATAGACCTTGTGTAACATGCTCGGGATTTAGATTGAAGCCAGAGGCTCTAGCAGTAAGAATTGGTGATCTTCATGTTGGTAACGTGGTTAGAATGTCTATTAAGGAAGCATCGGCTTGGGTTGAAGAAATCCCAAGAAAACTATCAAATCAAGGTAACGAGATAGCTCGAGTTATTTTAAAGGAAATCGAAGAGCGCTTAGGTTTTTTAAATAATGTTGGGCTTGGTTATCTAACGCTTTCTCGTAATTCTGGGACGTTGTCTGGCGGTGAAAGTCAAAGAATTAGACTAGCAAGTCAAATTGGTTCAGGGCTAACAGGCGTGCTTTATGTTTTAGATGAACCTTCAATTGGATTGCATCAAAGAGATAATAATAGGCTATTAACAACATTAAAAAATTTACGTGATCAAGGCAATACAGTTATAGTAGTAGAACATGATGAAGAGGCTATCAGAGATGCTGATTATGTTTTTGACATTGGTGCAGGAGCTGGTGTCCATGGGGGCAACGTTGTTGCAGAGGGAACACCAAAAGAAATTATTAAAAATCCGGAAAGCATAACTGGACAGTACTTGTCTGGAAAAAGAAAAATAAGTATTCCGCAGATTAGGCGCCAGGGAAATGGAAAGTGTATTTCTATACAGAATGCTACTGGAAATAATTTACAAGGAATAAGTGTTGATTTCCCGTTAGGCCAATTTATTTGTGTCACTGGAGTTTCCGGTAGTGGAAAATCAACATTAACAATTGAGACTTTGTTTAAAAATGCATCAATGACGTTAAATGGAGCAAAACAAACTCCAGCCCCGTGTGATAATATAAAAGGTTTAGAGTATCTTGATAAAGTAATTGATATTGACCAGAGAGCTATAGGTCGAACACCGAGATCTAATCCCGCTACTTACACAGGGGCGTTCACTCCTATCCGAGAGTGGTTTGCAGGTTTGCCAGAGTCTAAAACAAGGGGTTACAAGCCTGGTAGGTTTAGTTTTAACGTTAAAGGAGGCCGGTGTGAAGCATGTCATGGCGACGGGCTTATCAAGATTGAGATGCACTTTTTGCCTGATGTTTATGTTACTTGTGAAACCTGTAAGGGTAAGCGGTATAACAGGGAAACGTTAGAAGTTAGGTTTAAAGGTAAAAGCATTGCGGATATATTAGATATGACGGTCGAAGAAGCAGAAAAGTTCTTTATGGCAGTGCCGTCAATTAGAGAAAAAATGGTTGCATTGAACCGTGTTGGGCTTGGTTATATTAAAGTTGGTCAACAAGCTACAACCTTATCCGGAGGCGAAGCACAGCGTGTAAAATTGTCCAAAGAACTTTCTAAAAGGTCTACTGGAAAAACGTTATATATTTTGGACGAGCCAACTACGGGTTTGCATTTCGAGGATGTTAAAAAGCTATTGGAAGTCCTACATGAGCTTGTTAACCAAGGTAATACTGTAATCGTTATTGAGCATAATCTCGACGTTGTTAAAACAGCAGATCACGTTGTAGATGTTGGGCCAGAGGGTGGTGATGGCGGTGGTAAAATCATAGCCACTGGCACACCAGAGAGCATTGCAGCTATAAAAAGTTCGTTCACGGGGTATTATTTAAAACCAATGCTAGATAAAAAGCGTCGGGCTGCATAATTTTTAGAGATAAGTTAACCTGATTACTTTCCCAGCAGTCTATAATCAAAAGGATACTTGGTTAGGTTTTCATAGCCAGTTTCAGTTATTATTACTTGATCCTCAAGTTTAATCGAGAAATCACCGTTTTTGGGGCTGACCAGAGCTTCAACACAAAGAGCCATCCCTGGCTCTAAGATATAGTCATATGCCCCTTTCACATGTTGATCTGGGTACGCGACTAAAGGCCATTCATCGCAAAGGCCTACTCCATGCATTGCACATCCATATTTTTGATCTTGAAAGTTTTGATCTAGCGAATGACAATTTGCCACTAGTTCGTTAATCGATACACCTGGCTTTAACATCTCCATATTTGTTTTAATATGTTCCACGCCATGTTGCATTGCGTAAACCATATTACTTGGCGGGGGTTTGTTTCCTATCCACCAACTTCTCGATATGTCACAGCACATGCCATATGCACCAATTAGGTCCGTATCAAAACTTACAATTTCATTATTTTGAATAATCCTAGGCCCACACTCTTGAAACCAGGGATTTGTTCGAGGTCCAGACGCGAGTAATCGCGTTTCAATCCATTCACCACCTCTTTTAATGTTTTCAGAGTGCAAAACCGCCCAGACATCATCTTCGCTTATGTTGCCATTTGGTATGTTTTCACGTGCAAAGTTTTCCATTTCCAAAACTGATTTCTCACAAGCATGACAGGCAGCACGCATTGCCAAAATTTCATCTTCTCCTTTAACTGAACGAGCTTTTTCAGTACACTCTTCACCGGGGATTACTGAAAATCCAGTGGCCTCTAGAGCTCTGAGGCCATGAAGCATGGGCTTATCAATTGCAAGCCGCATGTTTGAACCTCCATGTCTCACTATTAGATCTTTGACCTGTTTAGAAAACTCATCAGCTGCTACGTCAATTTTATCACCTCTATCAAAATAAAATAAATCAGCACCTGACCTTTGCTCTTTAACCAGGGGATTGAATTTTGATAGAAATGGAGAGTTTTTATAGTCCCAAAGTACCATATAACCATCTGCACAAATTAGAACTGCACGAAATGGGTTGTGCGAATTCCAGAGTTGCATATTAGTGCTATCAGTAGAGTAGCGGATGTTTAAGGGGTCAAACATAAGTAAACCTCCTAAATCACGATCAACAATGTGCGAGGTTAAGCGCTTCCAACGGAACTCGCGCATTCTATTTAGGTTAGGTAATTTTAAACCAATTTCTTCCCATTCATTGTAAGCTAATAGGGTCGGGCCAATTTCAATTCTGTTATTATCATTTTTATTTCCATCGTTTAAATAGGTGCCTTTAGTTGGATCTATCTTTCGAGTATCGCTAAAATGTTTGTTCATGATGGCTCTCCCTATTGGCAAGGATCATATAGCTAATATATTAGATCTTAATATTTTAAAGTTGTTTGTTAGAGTTTAAAAACGTCTTGAAAACAAAATTTTTGTCGGTTTAAATGAATTATGAGTGTTATTTTACAAAAAACATTACCTTTTGCGCCTTGGATGCAGGCTCACACAACTAAACTTCCGGGTATACAGCCAATTAAGTTAGAAGAGTGGTTGCAAGTTGATGAAGTTTATACAGAGCAACTTCTCGAAAAGGTGAAAATACTGGATAATAAACTTGATCAAGCATACGTTATGGCACCTGAATGCATCCCAGCAGCTGAGGAATTATTGGGCTTAATAATAACTCTTCTACCGGACCTTGGTTTTGTTATATCTGGTAAAAAAGTTAGAAGACCTGATGGCTTAGAAATTTTAATAGATATTAAGAAGCCTCTGATAACATTATCGAAGTTATTACAAGAAGATTTCTTAATTATGACTGAAAAGGCAGGCGAGCATGTTCTTATTGGGGGTTGCTTATGTTTTCCAGCTAGCTGGGATCTACTCGAAAAATTTATGAAGCCACTCACCCTTATTCACTCTCCAGTGCCAGTGTATGACGAAAGTCTAGCAAAACGTGTCGAACGTCTTCTTTCATCAGTAAGGTCAGAGATTCCGTTAATGCGCGGAAATACATTAAGATATACAAATCCAACTTTATTTTTACCAAAACGTAATTCAGACCCTGAGCGCAAAGAGGTAAGGGGTGATTATATAAGATCAGAGAGGCAAACTTTAGTGAGATTACCAAAAACTAAAGCTGTTGTCTTTTCAATCCATACTTATGTAATTAAAGAAGAAGACCTTACTAGTTCACAAAAAGCGGGACTACAAAAATTAGGACCACTTTTACCATATGAAAATCCCTGATTATTGTTTTTTAAGACACGGACAAACTGCTTTTAATTATGCAGGCATCCTTCATGGTCAACTTGATTCAGAACTAACTGAACTAGGAAAACGTCAGGCTGCAAAGCAGGGAAAGCTCTTAAAAAAACTAGGGTTGCCCAGTAATACTTTTATCTATTCAAGCCCATTGGGTAGAGCAGTTGCCACTGCTGAAATTATTAAATCCTACTGTTCTTTCTCTATTAAGACAGATCAAAATTTGTCAGAGGTAATGATGGGGGAATGGCAAGGTAAAACCTGGGATGATATTGGTTTAAATTCATCAAATAGTTTCCCTAAGAGTATGACAAAGTTTGAGGCATCGTTGAAGGCTCCAAAAGGAGAGAGCTTCCGAGACTTACAAGTTAGAACAAAGTCCTTTCTTTCAAAAATTTCTACTCCGACTATTATTGTTGCGCACGGTGTAATTTTAAATATTCTTAGGGCAGAGATTTGCAACTTATCATTTCCTGAGATGTCTCATTTATCTCAAAATCAAGGAGAAGTTTTTGCAGTGAGAAATGGTCAGGAGTTTAATCTAAACTCTGTAAAATTAAATTAGTTACTTATTATCAGCTATATCAATAAAAACTCTTGCGCCTAATATATCTTTTGGTTTACGTAATAATTAGAGGGTGATTAGCTCAGTTGGTAGAGCGCTTCGTTTACACCGAAGATGTCAGGAGTTCGAGTCTCTTATCACCCACCATCTTTCCTTCATAAAAATATTATAAAATAAAGTAAGTCTTATGCTATAGCCCAAGATAGGTCTTTTTTATTCCATCATCCGTAAGTAGGCTTTTTGCTGAGCCACTTGCCTTTATTGCCCCCAGCTCTAAGACATATGCAGAGCAAGCCGCATTCAAAGCTTTGGCAGCATTTTGTTCAACCATCAAGATAGTTACCCCTTCATTTTGTATTTGGTTTATCATATCAAAAATTTGTTCAACTACTATAGGTGCTATCCCAAGAGATGGTTCATCTAGCATTAAAAGCTTTGGTCTGGCCATTAAGCCACGCCCAATAGCAAGCATCTGCTGCTCACCACCACTTAATGTTCCTCCCAATTGAGTTAACCTGTCTGAAAGAATAGGAAACATAGACAGCACTTTATCAAAATCTTCCTTAACCTGAGAATTATCCTTGCGTTGAAATGAACCCATTATTAGGTTCTCTCGCACAGTTAACCGGCTTAAAATCATACGGCCTTCTGGAACGTGAATTATGCCTAAGCTAACTATTTCGTCTGGCCTTAATTTTGTAATATCTATCCCATCCATCATAATTGATCCGTTGTTTACTGATAGTAAGCCTGATATTGTTCGCAACAAAGTGGACTTTCCTGCCCCATTTGGGCCAATTACAGCGGTCAAATTGCCAGTATCTATTTTTAGATTTAAGCTTTTTAAAACTGGAATATTATCATACCCAGAGGATAGATTATGAATTTCAAGCAATAGTGTGATCCTTACCTAGATAAGCCGTTATTACATCTTTATTATTTGTGATTTCTTTTGGGCTACCTTCTGCAATCTTGTTTCCAAAATTTAAAACGGTAATACGATCGCATATCTTCATTACCAACTTCATATGATGTTCAACTAGAATTATGGCCAGTCCAGACTTTTTAAGCCCGACTATAGTCTCAGCCAGCCAATCTAACTCCAAAGGGTTCATACCTGCTGCAGGTTCATCAAGAAGCAGTATTTTTGGCTTAAGCGCTAAAGCTCGAGCCATTTCTAGACGTTTTTTTTCGCCATAGGAGAGGGACTCCGCACGTTTATGACTAACATGGCTCAACTCAAACTCGTTGAGAAGTGCATCAGTTTCCAATCTAAATGCTCTCTCTTCATCAGTTAAAAAGGGAACGAATTTTGAAAACACTGATTTGCACTGAGTAGTTTGAGCGACTCTTATATTATCTTGTACTGTTTGACGTGAAAAAATTCTTAAATTTTGAAAAGTTCTTGCTGTGCCTAATTTTGCAATTATGTCAGCAGCTTTATTAGTTAAATCCTTTCCATCAAGTTGCACTTTACCAGAGTCTGCTTTTAATAAGCCAGTTATTAAGTTTATTGTTGTTGTTTTCCCAGATCCATTGGGACCGATTAGACCCATTACTTCTCCACTTTTAACCGAGATATCTAAGTTTTCTAATGCCTTTAGGCCACCAAATGATTTACTTAAACCTGTTACTTCGAACATTATTTGATACCTTCATCTGGCAAATTCTTATTTTTGTTATGAGGTTTCTTATCAGAAAAAGTACCTTGTCTT
>ERZ651776.1028-NODE-1028-length-35579-cov-5.520281_pt1 | contig 35579 bp, 35 predicted proteins | sample MGYA00514761_ERZ651776 | MGnify/ENA metagenome assembly ERZ651776
GGGCAGGGGCGAATATTACGACAAATCGGGTGCCATGCGCGATATGGTGCAAAACCACCTGATGCAGTTGTTGTGTCTGATCGCGATGGAGCCGCCGTCCGTGTTTGACGCGGATGCCGTCCGTGATGAAAAACTGAAAGTTATCCGTGCTTTGCAGCCGGTTGACCCACACCACATTGTGCGCGGTCAATACGACGCCACGAAGGAAACGCAAAGCTATCGCGATGACGCGGAGAATCCGAAGTCCTTTACCGAAAGCTTTGTTGCGCTGCGTTGCGAGATCGCCAATTGGCGATGGGCGGGGGTGCCATTCTATCTGCGCACCGGCAAGAAGCTGAAGGCACGGACGTCGGAAATTGCTGTTGTCTTCAAGGACATCGGGCACTCGATTTTCCCGGGGGATGAGAAACGTCACCGCAATATTCTGGCCATTCAGTTGCAGCCCAATGAGGGCATGCAGTTGCAGGTGACGATCAAGGAACCCGGTCCGGGCGGGATGCGTCTGATTGACGTGCCGTTGGATATGACCTTTGCCGAGGCTCTTGGCCCCGACGCTGAAGACGGCACCGACGCCTATGAACGCCTGATTATGGATGTGATCCGTGGCAACCAGACGCTGTTTATGCGCGGTGATGAGGTTGAGGCCGCTTGGGCGTGGACCGATCCGCTTATCGAGGGCTGGCAAGCGCGAAACGACGTCCCGAAACTTTATGACCAAGGGTCCGCAGGGCCGGAAGACGCCATGATGATGTTGCACCGCGAAGACCGAAAATGGCGCGAAATTAAGGAATAACCGATGGAACTGATCGAATATCCTGACGCAGAAATGATGATGATGGACCTCGGCAATACTATTGCCGGAGAGCTGGAATCCCATCTTCTGACCCATGACAAAGTGTCCTTTGCGGTGCCCGGCGGCACGACGCCCGGTCCGGTTTTCGATGTGTTGTGCGGGGCCAAACACCTTGATTGGTCGCGTGTCCATGTGATGTTGACGGACGAGCGCTGGGTGCCGGAAACGTCCGAGCGGTCCAACACACGCCTGTTGCGTGAACGCCTGTTGGTTGATGCGGCTGCGGCGGCAAACTACGTGCCGCTGTACGCGGAGACCGAAACGCCCGAGGAAAGTCTTGCGGCATTGCAGGCCGGTGTGGCGCACCATCTGCCGGTGTCTGTGATGCTGTTGGGCATGGGCGCAGACATGCACACGGCGTCGATTTTCCCCGGTGCGGATAGGCTGGAACAGGCCTTGCACGGCGATGACCTTTTGGTGGCGATGCGGGCCCCGGGTGCGCCGGAACCGCGCATTACGTTGTCGGCATCGGTGCTGAAGGGCGCGATGAACCGTCATATCGTTATCATTGGCGCGGAAAAGCGCGAAGCGTTGGAGCGCGCCAAGAAACTGAAGCCAAGCGAGGCACCGATCGCCGCCGTTCTGGCCGGATCAACTGTTCATTGGGCGGAGAGTTAAACCATGTGGAACCCGTTACGCGCACATTTCGAGACTGTTAAGAACCGTCGTTTTGAAACGATGGTGGACGCCGGACGGGCGACGGATTTTTCCGCAGCTTTGGGCGATATGCGGTTTGATTATGCCAAGACCAATATCGACGCGCAGGGGCGTAAGCTGTTGATTGATTTGCTTGATCAAGTCGATCTGGTAGGCAAACGCGACGCGATGTTCAGCGGCGCGGCGATCAACGAAACCGAAGGACGCGCTGTGCTGCACACCGCGTTGCGCAATCTGGACGGTGGGCCTGTGACGGTCGACGGTGTTGATGTGATGCCAGAGGTTCTGGGCACATTGAAGCGGATGGATGCCTTCGCTGACGCTGTGCGATCCGGTGCGTTCAAGGGGCAGGGTGGCAAGATCACCGATGTTGTGAACATCGGGATTGGTGGCTCTGATTTGGGGCCGGCGATGTCTGTGCTGGCTTTGGCACCGTATCATGATGGCCCGCGCTGCCATTTCGTGTCCAACGTCGATCCTGCTGATATCGCACAGGTCCTGCGGTCCTGTGATCCGGCGACGACGCTGGTGATCGTCGCGTCCAAGACGTTTACAACGATTGAGACAATGACCAATGCACGCACCGCAAAAGCGTGGATGGGCGACAGCGTGGCCGATCCTGCGGCGCAGTTTGCGGCATTGTCGACCTCGGCCGAGGGCACGGCGGCGTTTGGTATTTCTGCTGACCGCGTGTTCGGATTCGAGGACTGGGTCGGGGGCCGTTATTCCATGTGGGGGCCGATCGGGCTGTCCGTGATGATGGCGATCGGGCCGGATGCCTTCCACAGTTTCTTGCGTGGTGCGCAGGATATGGACCGGCATTTTTGCGCCGCCGAGTGGTCTGAAAACCTGCCCGCGATGCTGGCATTGGTCGGCATCTGGCACAATCAGGTCTGCGGCTATGCGTCCCGCGCTGTTCTGCCTTATGACAACAATCTCAGTCGCTTACCGGCCTATCTTCAACAACTTGAGATGGAGAGTAACGGCAAGGGCGTCAGCATGGACGGTGAGGCGCTGGCGGTGCATTCCGGGCCGGTGGTCTGGGGCGAACCCGGCACCAACGGGCAGCACGCGTTCTATCAGTTGATCCACCAAGGCACGCGGGTTGTGCCCTGCGAATTCCTTGTGGCGGCACGTGGGCATGACGATGATCTGCACCATCAACACCAGTTGCTTGTCGCCAATTGTCTGGCCCAATCAGAGGCGCTGATGAAGGGCCGTGATCTGGACGAGGCGCGCGGCAAGGTTGCGGGCAAGTTTGAGGGCGCAGAACTGGAACGCCAAGCGAAACACCGTGTGTTTCCGGGCAATCGGCCCTCGATTACAATTGCTTACCCGAAACTTGATCCCTTTGTTTTGGGGCAGATCGTGGCGCTGTACGAACACCGCGTTTTCGTTGAAGGCGTGGTTCTGGGCATCAATTCCTACGACCAATGGGGCGTGGAACTGGGCAAGGAACTGGCCACAGCGTTGCAACCGATCATCGAGGGTGGGGATGCCTCCGGTAAGGATGGATCAACCGCCGGGCTGGTCGGGTTTTTGCAAAAACACGGGGTTTGATGGCGGCTTTTGAGGGTGCGGCGGGGTGAACCCCGCCCTACAATTGCACGGCACCGTCGCGGGTGATGAAGGTCTGGCGCAGGGCGTCAGACAGCGGGCGTTTGCTGTTGTCGGCATTCAGCAGCACCGCGACGCAATCGCCTGTGGTGGTGATCTTGCCATCCACGAAGGTCGCGTATTCCATTGCGAAACTGGTGTTGCGCATCGACACGGTACGGGTGACGTTGATGTAGTTCGCGCCGCGACCTACTTCAGCTTTGTAGTCTAAAGATACTGATTTCACGACAAATTTTGTGTCGGGCCCCGCGTCATCGTAGATGCCGTAGTGATCCAGATATTGCACGCGCAGGGTTTCGTACCAGCGCAGATAGGCGACATTGTTGACGTGGTTCAGCGCGTCGATTTCGCCAAACCGCACACGGTCGGCCATGCCGAATGTCCACGGTTCGGGCACGCCAGCCTTGCGCAGCGAGAGCTTTTCAAGCGGGATCAGAAACGGGGTCACAGCGCGGCGGTGACGATGATTTCGACCTTGTAGCCGGTGGTGGCGAGTTTGGCTTCGCCTGTCCAGCGTGCAGGGGCGCAGTCTTTGGCGACCCATGCGTCCCAGACGGCATTCATCTCGGCGAAATCAGTGGCCATATCGGCGCACCAGATTTGCGCAGTGATGAGTTTGGTCTTGTCGGTGCCCGCCTTGGCCAGCAACACTTCGATTTTCTCAAGGATTGAGGTGGTTTGCGCGGCCACGGTGCCGCCTTCGGCGCCCACTTGTCCGGCGAGGTATGCAATGCCGTTATGAACGACGGCCTGGCTCATGCGGGGGCCGGAATCGATACGTGTGAGGGTTGTCATGTTGTGAGTCCTGTTCCTGTTTTCGCTACTTTGGATGACTGTGCCTCTGTCCTCAAGTAGCGAAACGGTAGGACATCATAAAAGTCCTCAAGTAGCGAAGCGGTAGGACATCATAAAGGTCCTCAAGTAGCGAAGCGGTAGGGCATCTTGAACTGGAGCGGGTAACGAGAATCGAACTCGTAACTAAAGCTTGGGAAGCTGCCGTGATACCTTTTCACCATACCCGCGCGCCTGAGCACCGATTTAGGCTGTGGTGTGATTGGCGTCAAGTCAGGACTTTGTCGCAGTGAAAAAGTTGATCTCGGCGGTGATCCCGGCCCTGCCCAACTCTTCGAACGCTTGGGCCATGGCGGTTTCAATGCGGTTTTGTGCGGCTTGATCGGCAGAGAAATGTTTGATCGTACCCGCAGCCGGACCGACTTTCAGCGACAGCTCTGCAACCTCTGCCATTCCGCCGGGCAGGGAAAAAACCATATCATGTGCCACACCGGATACCTCGGCAAACCCCGCAGCGCGCAACATGGTGCAAACCTTGTCGATGTCGCGAAACGCAAAAGGGCCGGGGGCGTCTGGGTCTGATTTGGGCGGCGCGCCCAGTTCTGCCTTGGCAATCGCTGCGGGCAGGGTGAACCACGGGTTGCGCGGGATTTGGCCCCATGTCGCCAGCGTCATCTTGCCGCCCGGTTTCAAAGCGCGTGCGATGTTGCGAAAGGCGGCTTGAGAATCGGCAAAAAACATCACGCCAAAGCGTGAAACTACGTGGTCGAAACTCTCCTCCTCAAAGGGATGAACGGCCGCGTCCGCAAGCGCCATGTTGACATGCGGCAGCCCCGCCACCCGTTCACCGGCGCGGGCGATCATGGTCGCTGATATATCAAGCCCAAGCACACGGCCCGACGGCCCGACCCGTTGGCCCGCCGCAAGCGTCGAATGCCCGGTTCCGCAGCCAAGATCGAGGACGGCGTGACCATCCGAAATATCCGCTGTTTCAAGGACTTGATCCAGAACAGGGCCAAGAAACGCATCCAGCTGACCTTCGTGGCTGACCCAGGTCGGTCCGGCGTTGCTGGTCCAGAACTCTTCTTGGTCTTTGTTGCTTGCTGACATCAGAGTTGCCCTTTTATGCTGTCATCCGCGTCTGCGCCGACGTCCGCCACCCGCACCATCCCCGCCACTGCCACCGGTGTTAAAGGTCGCTGTCGGCAGGGTGACGATGCTGTTGAGGATCGGAAACGGCTCAACCGCGTTGGGTATCGCCGATGCGTTCACAAAATGCTCTTGAAAACGTGGCTCGATCGCGGTTTCGATCTTGTGGATATTGCGCACGGTTTCCTCGATCTCGGCACGGCTGGCGCTGTTGAGCAGGGCAATCCGCGCGCCTGTCCCGGCGGCGTTTCCGGCCGACGTCACTTTGTCCAGCGGCGCATCGGGGATCATGCCCAGAACCATCGCGTGTTTGGTGCTGATATGCGCGCCAAAGGCACCGGCAAGCACGATGCGGTCAACCTTGTCGACGCCGAATTTATCCATCAACAGACGTGCGCCGGAATACAGTGCCGCCTTGGCCATCTGGATTTCACGGATGTCGCGGTTGGTCACGGTGATTTTTGGCCCGCCATTTGCCGTGCCGTCATAAACCAGATAGGAATTCGTGCGCCCGTCAGCAAAGACCGAGGGCGATCCGGTTTGCTCGGCCGTGCCAATCAGGCCCGGGGCGTCTACGATGCCGTGAATGCGCATCTCGGCGACCATCTCGATGATGCCAGACCCGCATATGCCGGTCACACCGCTTGCGCCGATCTCGGCCTCAAACCCCGGATTATCGGACCACAGGTCGCTGCCGATGACCTTGAACCGAGCGATCTTGGTCACAGGGTCAATCTCTACCCGCTCGATCGCGCCGGGGGCGGCACGTTGGCCACTGCTGATCTGTGCGCCCTCGAATGCGGGTCCGGTGGGCGACGAACAGGCCAGCACCTTGTCACGGTTGCCCAACAGGATTTCGGCATTGGTGCCCACATCAACAACCAAAACCAGATCATCGGATTTGTCAGGTGCTTCTGACAACGCGACGGCAGCGGCATCAGCCCCCACATGGCCGGCAATGCACGGCAGAAAGTAAATCCGCGCCGAGGGGTGAATGGTCAGGTCCAATTCAACCGCGCGCATGCGCAGGGCATTGGAGGTTGCCAAGGCAAAAGGCGCTTGCCCCAACTCGAACGGGTCAATCCCCAGGAACAGGTGGTGCATGACAGGGTTGCAGACGAAAACCGCATCGACGATCAGCCCTTTGTCAACGCCGCCTTCGGCACAAATCTCGTCAAACAGGGTGTTCATGCCCGCACGCACCGCGCGGGTCATTTCGTCCGCGCCGCCCTCGTTCATCATCGAATAGCTGACGCGGCTCATCAAATCCTCGCCAAAGCGGATCTGCGGGTTCATCACGCCCGAAGACGCAACGACCTCACCGGTTTGCAGATCGCACAGATGCGCGGCGATGGTGGTCGACCCTAGATCGACGGCCAAGCCATAAACGCTGCCCTCATAGAACCCCGGCCACAGATGCATGATCCGCGGCGGGTTTTCATCATCGCCCAAGTGCACGGCAACGGTGACCTTCCAGCTACCTTTGCGCAGAATTTTCTGCATGACCTGCAAAATCTGCAAATCAGCCTTTACGTTGTCCAATTCCCATTGGTCTTTCAACGCCGTACACAGTCGCTCTAGGTCGCCCGACGGGTCATGCATGTCGGGCTCTTGCACCTCGACGTAAAACAGCTTGGTTGACGGGTTCAGCACGATGTCACGCGCCTCGGCCCGCTTGCGGACCACCTGCTTGTGCACCTGGCTTTCGGCGGGCACATCAATAACGACATCCCCCATGACCTGCGCCTGACAGCCAAGGCGCCGTCCGTCGATCATGCCGCGCTTGTCCTTATAGCGCTGCTCGACGCTGTTCCATTCGGTCAGAGCATCGTCTTGAACCGTCACACCATGCTTGGAAAATTTACCATAGCCCGGCGAAACCTGACATTTCGAACAGATGCCACGCCCCCCGCAAACCGAATCCAGATCGACCCCCAACTGGCGCGCAGCGGTCAGGATAGGGGTGCCTTTCGGGAAATGTCCGCGCTTGCCCGAAGGCGTGAATACCACAAGTGGATCGTTGCTCATTAAATCAGTCCTTGAAACCTTTGCCGCAACATAGCGAAGGCTGCGCCAGACGAAAGCCAAGATGCGTCATATCTTACAGCTTCCACGTCCTTCTTCTCTGGCTTTTAAATATCTCGGGGGTCGACCCAAAGGGTCGCCCCTTAATCATTGCGCGCATTTGGCGCGACGGGCAGCGCCCCAAGGCGTCAACCTCAAGCACCGCGCGCATGAAAGATGAACCCCAAAAAGTTCAAGAGGACCTGCGCCGCCAGAATACTGGTAGATCCGGTCGGGTCATAGTCGGGTGCCACCTCGACCAGATCGATGCCGATGATCTCGTGGCGCTTGGCCGCCGCCTGCAACAGCTCCAAAACTTCGTAATAAAGGAAACCCCCATGGGACGGTGTGCCGGTGCCGGGCGCAATCGACGGGCAAAACGCATCAATATCGATCGTCACATAAAGCCGCGCACCATCCGGCACATGACCCAAGACACCAAGCGTGCCCATTGCCCGCGCTTGGCGTACCGAAATGATATCAGACCCCATTGCGCGTGCATCATCATAGCCTTCGCGTGCGGTGGAACTTACATTGCGGATGCCAACCTGGGTCATGCCGGTCACATAATCCTGCTCTGCTGCGCGGCGCATCGGGTTGCCGTGCCCGTGGCGCACGCCGTGGCGTTCGTCCACGAAATCCAGATGTGCGTCAATCTGGAGGATATGAAAATCGCCTTGGCCGTCAAAGGCGCGGATGCAGGGGATGTTGATCGAATGATCGCCGCCAATCACGACGGGCAGGGCACCGGCATCCAAGATCGCCCGCACACCTGTTTCGATATTGGCATGGCTTTGCTCTGTATCCGTATGCACGATGTCGGCATCCCCGATATCAACGATATTGACGTCTCCGGGCAGATAGACGGCGTCATCCTCGTGATCATAGGCCCCCGCATGGCCAAAGCTGAACAAGGTCGACGCTTCGCGCACCCCACGCGGGCCGAACCGTGCGCCTGCGCGCCACTGCGTGCCCGCGTCATAGGGGGCCCCCAGAATGGCAACGTCGGCATCCAGCGCCGACCAGTCCGGCTGATAGGGCCGCTTGCCAAAGGTCGATATCCCGACAAAGGGCAGGTCCAGCCTGCCGCGCTCGTATCCGTGATTGGCCATCCGAACTCTCCATTTAAAACTGTTAGGCAGCAGCTTTCCCCAGCCATCCCCGATTTGCAATGCTGATACGGCGCAAATGACCCTTTCCAACCGGGGCTATCCGTGAAATAGGAAACCGCCAAATGAACCCATGCAACCCGAGGTGCAAAAATGGAGATTCGTGAGGCTCTGACCTTTGACGATGTATTACTGGTGCCAGCGGCATCAAGCGTGTTGCCTTCGACGGCTGACACACGCACCCGCGTGACCCAATCGATCTCGCTCAATATTCCGCTGCTAAGTTCTGCAATGGACACGGTGACGGAAAGCCGCATGGCAATTGCCATGGCGCAGGCCGGCGGGATGGGCGTGGTACATCGCAACCTGACCATTGCTGAGCAAGCCGAAGAGGTCCGCCGCGTCAAACGTTTTGAAAGCGGGATCGTCTATAATCCGATTACTTTGCGGGCCAACCAAACTTTGGCCGACGCTAAGGCATTACAGCAACGCTATAACGTCACCGGCTTTCCTGTTGTGGATGAAATGGGCCGGGTCGTAGGCATTGTGACCAACCGCGATATGCGCTTTGCCAAAGCAGATGACACACCGGTGCATTTGATGATGACCACAGACAAGCTGGCGATTTTGCACGAACCGGCCGACCGCGAAGAGGCGATCAGCCTGATGAAGGCGCGCCGGATCGAAAAACTGCTGGTGACCGATGACAAGGGCAAATTGACCGGTCTGCTGACCCTCAAGGATACCGAACAGGCCGTACTGAACCCAACCGCGTGCAAAGACGGCTTGGGCCGTTTGCGTGTGGCTGCTGCAACCACCACGGGCGATGCCGGATTTGAACGGTCGCAAGCGCTGGTGGATGCGGGTGTCGATATGATCGTCATCGACACCGCGCACGGTCATTCCGAAGGCGTGGCCATCGCCGTTGAACGCGCCAAGAAGCTAAGCAACGAAGTACAGGTTGTTGCCGGCAACGTCGCCACTGGCGAAGCGACCCGTGCCCTGATCGGCGCGGGTGCGGACGCGGTCAAGGTCGGCATCGGTCCGGGGTCGATCTGCACCACGCGGATGGTGGCAGGGGTTGGTGTACCCCAGCTTACTGCGATCATGGATTGCGCAGCGGCGGCGGGTGATATTCCGGTGATCGCTGATGGCGGCATCAAATTCTCGGGCGATTTTGCCAAGGCGATTGCGGCGGGTGCATCTTGCGCCATGGTCGGATCAATGATCGCAGGCACGGACGAATCCCCCGGCGAAGTCATTCTTTATCAAGGGCGTAGCTTCAAAAGCTACCGTGGCATGGGCTCACTTGGCGCGATGGCCAGTGGCTCTGCTGACCGGTATTTCCAGAAGGATGCAGCCAGTGACAAACTGGTGCCCGAAGGGATCGAGGGCCAGGTGGCTTACAAGGGCTCTGCCGCAGCTGTGGTGCACCAAATGGTCGGCGGTCTGCGGGCTGCGATGGGCTATACCGGATGTGCGACTGTCGACGAAATGCGCAAGAATTGCAATTTCGTCAAAATTACCGGTGCGGGCCTGAAAGAAAGCCATGTGCATGACGTGCAAATCACCCGTGAAAGCCCGAACTACCGGATCGGATAGTTTCATAAGAAACTGCTTTGAAAGGCAACATAACGTGGCACTTACATGACCCCCGGCGCGCGCGTCTCAGCGGCGATCGAAATTTTGAACGCAATGGCTGACGGTCTTCCGGCCGAACAGGCCATGACCCGTTGGGCGCGCAGCAGTCGGTTTGCGGGTTCAAAAGACCGTGCTGCTGTGCGCGATTACGTCTTTGATGTGCTGCGCCAGCGCCGTACCGCTGCGCATTTTGGCGGCGGCGAAACGGGAAGGGCATTGATGATAGGCCTGTTGCGCGCACAAGGCGTTGATCTTGGGGCGCTTTTCACAGGCGAAGGCCACGCACCCCAACCGCTAAGCGAACCCGAGCAGACTGCCGCAGACGCCCCGACAGATTCTGCGACCCTTTGGAATTTGCCCGATTGGGTGATCCCTGATTTCAAGGACTCTCTTGGTGATCGGGCCGAGGCTGTTGCTTTGGCGCTGCAATCGCGTGCGCCGATCACGCTGCGGGTGAACTTGGCCCAAAGCAATCCGGGCTCAGCCGCGGCGCAACTGGCTGATCTGGGCATTGAAACACGTGCCAATCCACGCGCGGCCTCCGCCCTGACCGTAGTCGAAGGTGAACGCAAAATTCGCAACTCGTCCCTTTATTTAGAAGGCAAAGTTGAACTGCAAGATGCGTCGAGCCAGGCAATCGTAGCAGCCATACCCAAGGCAGGCCGGGTACTTGATTACTGTGCTGGCGGCGGTGGCAAGGCCCTTGCGATCGCAATGTACCCGGATGTTGAGGTCTTTGCCCATGACATTGACCCACGCCGGATGAACGATCTGCCCGCCCGCGCGGCGCGTGCCGGGTGCGTTATTCCGCAATTCGAAACCGATGATCTGGCCGCAAAAGCCCCTTTTGATGTGGTTCTGTGCGATGCTCCGTGTTCGGGCAGCGGTGCGTGGCGGCGGTCAGCGGAAGGGAAATGGACTTTGACAGCGGCAAGGCTTCGGGAATTGAACGCCATTCAAGATAGCATTCTTGATGCTGCAGCCGACCTTACCGCGCCCAAAGGATATCTGGTCTATGCGACCTGTTCGGTGCTTTCATGTGAGAACGAGGACCGCGCCAAGGCGTTCCTTTCTAGGCATCCGGATTGGAAAAGCACCTTTGAGCAGCGTTTTGATGTCGATGAATTTGGTGACGGATTTTACACAACACACTTGATGCGTGTATAAAGCTGTGTACTATATCCCAAAGCGTGTCCGCTTGGTTGATGGGTCTAGCGAATTTTCGTGGATTAATAGCTGATTAACCTTCCTGCGCGTAGATGATCCTGTGGTTCAATACGGATGGGAACACTTTTGTCAGTTCAACGTGGCTATTCGGATAAATCTGAACGTAAGCGGCTGTTTTTGCTGTTGTGCTTCTCGGCGATAGCAAGCGGAACTTCCTATTTCGCGCCGACGCGGCTCATGGCCGTGGTGCTGTTGTCGGTGGCCGGGGCCACCGGAGTGGTTGCGATGTGCAAGCTTGTTGCTGTCGAACTGCGTAAAAAAAGATCCCGAACGGCCCAAGGGGTGGTGATAGATTTCATCGCAAATGATGCCAGCCCCAGCATGTTTGCCACTGAAAACGGTGTTTTGACGACGCAGAACCTTGCGGCATCGGCGATGTTCAAGGATCATGGCGCGCAGACTGTCACGGCCCTGCTGTCCAGCCAATTTGCCAACCCGGCCGCCATTGTGTTTCGATTGCAGACCCGCGCTTCTCAAACGGGCTCTGCGCGCGAAGATATCGTGACCAAGGACGGACAGATGCGGCTTTCGGCGCATAAGGTTTCCGCTGGATTTCTGTGGCGGCTCGAGACGATTCAGGAAAAACCACCTCAGAAACGCGCGGCGAGCGAGCAGCTTTTGCCGATGTTGATGGTCGGGCGTTCCGGTGCCGTTTTATTCATGAACGAAGCCGCGCGTGGACTTGTGGGCACGCGGGTCAAAACTCTTGACCGGCTGTTCAAGAAATTACCTGTGGTGCATGGTGCATTGGCCGAAGTGGTAACCGCGCACGGGTCCGAAGTGATGATGGTGGCCGAAGTTCCCGCGGGCGCAGGTCGGCATGCGCTTTATCTGCTGCCCGGCCATCCTGGTCATTCAGCTGATCTGGGATGGCAGGCGTTTCAGCAACTGCCCATCCCGTTGATTAAGGTGGGACCTGACGGCGTGATCATTTCCTATAATGCAATGGCCTCCAAATTGATTGGCCCCTTGTTGACCACGGAATGCCATTTGACCAACCTGATGGAAGGTCTGGGCCGGTCGATCAACGATTGGCTGGCAGAGACTATGGAAGGCCGCTTGGTTCAAAAGTCGGAATTTTTGCGTCTCAAGCGGGATGATCGCGAGGTTTTCGTACAGGTCACGCTGAGCCTTGTTTCCGAACAGGGCAAACCGGCAATGGTCGCCGTTTTGAATGATGCAACAGAGCTAAAGACCCTTGAGGCCCAATTCGTACAAAGCCAGAAGATGCAGGCGATCGGGCAGCTTGCCGGAGGGGTGGCGCATGACTTCAACAATCTTTTGACAGCGATTTCAGGGCATTGCGATCTGTTGTTGTTGCGTCATGATCAGGGCGATCCCGACTTTAGTGATCTGGTGCAGATCAACCAGAATGCCAACCGGGCCGCTGCATTGGTCGGGCAATTGCTGGCGTTCTCTCGCAAGCAGACCTTGCGCCCTGAAACGTTGAACATGCGCGATACGTTGGCTGATTTGACCCATCTGTTAAACCGGCTTGTTGGTGAAAGAGTCACCTTGACCCTAAGTCATGACCCGGTTTTACATCCGATTCGTGCGGACAAGCGGCAATTGGAGCAGGTGTTGATGAATCTGGTGGTGAATGCCCGCGATGCCATGCCATCGGGGGGCGAAATTCGGATTGCGACAGAAACTGTTGACCTCACCGAAGGATTGACCCGGGATCGCGTGACCGTCCCTCCGGGGAAATATGTGACAGTCCAAGTTGCTGATGAAGGGCACGGGATCTCTGCTGATAAATTGCAAAAAGTATTTGAGCCATTTTTCACCACCAAGCGCACCGGTGAGGGCACAGGATTAGGCCTATCGACGGCCTATGGCATCATCAAACAATCGGGCGGATTCATTTTTGTCGATAGCACAGTGGGCGTCGGCACAGTTTTCACGCTTTATTTCCCTATCATGGTCCAAACAGCCATCGCGCAAAAAGAAGAGGTCGCCGTACCTCTGGCGGTGACCACAAAACACGACGACGGGATCGTTTTGCTTGTGGAAGACGAAGCACCCGTACGGGCCTTTGCCAGCCGGGCCCTGCGGATGCGTGGCTATACGGTGCTTGAAGCGGATTCGGCGGAAGTTGCGTTGAAAACCCTTGAGGACGAGACACTGAACATCGACGTATTCGTGACCGATGTGATTATGCCGGGTATGGACGGTCCAAGCTGGGTACGCGAGGCTTTGAAATGCCGCCCCGGTGTCCCGGTTGTGTTTGTTTCAGGTTATGCAGAAGACAGTTTCGAGGCGGCGCAAATGGCGATCCCGAACTCCGTTTTTCTGCCGAAACCGTTCTCGTTAACGGATCTGACCAACACCGTGCACCGTCAAATGCGCTGATCAGGGGATCGAATCGTACAGCGCGAATTCCTCGGCAAACTTCCGGCGAAAGCGCTCTTCGACGTCAGCAGACAATGGCAGCTCCATTTTGGGAGATTCGTTCTCGCGCTTGAGGTCCAGCGTCACCCCAAGCCTGTCGTGCAAGAAGTCCTGAAGCCGTGCTTGATCTTCATAGCGGAAATAATGGGTGATCCCGGTGCCATTTGGTTGCGCCGCCATAAAGTTGAGTTGACTGCCCACATCAGCGAAACCGGGCTTGTTGCCTTTCATATAGGCCAGAATGAACTCGTCAAAGGTCACATCGAACGTTGAATTCGGCTTGCCTTGCATAAAGGGGCGCCGACGATAGCGATACCAGCTGCCCAACCAGCTGATCGGTTCACGCATCACTGCCATCAACTCAAGCTCGGCGTCACAAACTTTGAGAAACATTGGACGGATAAACCGATTGTATCGATAGACCGGGGCATGCTTCAGCATGGGAGGTTCAGAGATTACCATGTCGGCACGCGGGGCGAGCGCACTTTCATAGGCCGTCGTGCCCGTTTTTGGTACTGACAAAAACGCCAAACGTTCCTTAAAGAAAACAAGCATTTAGACTAAATCCTATTCTCGCTACGCCAAAACTTGGGGTTGTAAACCACTTTTTAATCACTTCGGCGAAAAGATGGAACCACAAACAAATTGATTGAAATGTTCTTCTTTTAGTCTCATATAGAACAGAAGAAGAACATATGCGTGTGGCGCCGGCGGCGATTGCAGCTTGCAGGCCACTGTGACACTAAGGGGATAACCTATCATGGCAACGGCAGATCTTTTGACAATGGACAACAAGAAACAAGCTGAAAAGCAAAAAGCCCTCGACAGCGCGCTGGCACAGATTGAACGCCAGTTCGGCAAGGGTTCTATCATGAAACTGGGTGCCCCCGGTGCAATTCAGGATATCAAATCAAGCTCGACCGGATCGTTGGGTCTTGATATCGCACTTGGCATTGGCGGCTTGCCAATGGGGCGGATCATCGAGATTTACGGCCCTGAAAGTTCTGGCAAGACCACGCTGACGCTGCATTGCGTAGCCGAGCAGCAAAAAGCAGGGGGCGTTTGTGCCTTTGTGGACGCGGAACACGCGCTTGATCCGCAATATGCAAAAAAACTTGGCGTGGACATCGACGAATTGCTGATCTCTCAGCCCGATACCGGTGAACAAGCGCTAGAGATTGTGGATACACTGGTTCGGTCCGGCGCGGTCAACATGGTCGTGGTCGATTCTGTGGCTGCTTTGACACCCAAATCAGAACTTGAAGGCGACATGGGCGACAGTTCGGTCGGTGTTCAGGCGCGTCTGATGTCCCAAGCGATGCGCAAGTTGACCGGGTCAATCAGCCGTTCAAATTGTATGGTCATTTTCATCAACCAAATCCGGATGAAGATTGGCGTGATGTTCGGGTCGCCCGAAACCACCTCTGGTGGTAACGCGTTGAAATTCTATTCGTCAGTGCGTCTGGATATCCGCCGCATTGGTGCGCTGAAGGATCGTGACGAGGTCGTCGGCAACGCCACCCGCGTCAAGGTTGTTAAAAACAAGGTGGCTGCCCCGTTCAAGCAGGTGGAATTCGACATCATGTATGGCGAAGGCATCTCGAAGATGGGGGAACTGCTGGACCTTGGTGTCAAGGCAGGTGTGGTCGATAAATCCGGGTCATGGTTCAGCTATGGCGATGAACGGATCGGGCAGGGGCGCGAGAACGCCAAGACCTTCCTTAGAGAAAACGAAGCCATGGCGATGGAGATCGAAGACAAGATTCGCGCCGCACATGGTCTTGATTTCGACGGATCGGAAAAAGACGATATCGATATTCTCGAAGCTTGATCCCAACGCAGATAGACTTTCAAAGGGCGTGCCTTCCTGGCGCGCCCTTTTTCATGCGGCATCCCTGTGGACAGTGCGCATTCGCACAGCTATTTGATATGCAACCAATTTGCCCCTCGAAAGGCCCCGCATATGAAGACGCTAAACGATATCCGCTCAACCTTTTTGGGTTATTTTGAACGCCACGGGCATTCCGTGCAGCCTTCCAGCCCGTTGGTCCCGCGCAATGACCCGACGTTGATGTTCGCCAACTCGGGCATGGTGCAGTTCAAAAACCTGTTCACGGGCGTCGAAACCCGCGATTACAAGCGCGCGACAACGGCGCAGAAATGTGTGCGCGCGGGCGGTAAACACAATGATCTCGACAATGTCGGATATACCGCGCGGCATCATACGTTTTTTGAAATGCTGGGAAATTTCAGCTTTGGGGATTACTTCAAGGCCGAGGCGATTGCGTTTTCATGGGAATTGATCACCAAGGAATTCGGCATTGATCCCAAGCGGTTGTATGTCACCGTTTATCACACCGATGACGAGGCTGCCGAGATTTGGAAGAAGGTCGCTGGTCTGCCGGACGATCGTATCATCCGCATTGCGACGGATGACAATTTCTGGATGATGGGCCCCACCGGGCCGTGCGGTCCGTGCTCCGAGATTTTTTACGACCATGGCGATCACATCTGGGGTGGCCCTCCTGGCTCCCCCGAGGAAGATGGCGACCGGTTTGTTGAAATCTGGAACCTCGTGTTTATGCAATACGAGCAATTTGCCGATGGTACGCGTCAGCCACTGCCAAACCAGTCGATTGATACCGGCATGGGGATTGAGCGTGTTGCCGCCTTGCTGCAAGGCACCAATGACAACTACGCCACTGATTTGATGCGTAATCTGATCATTGCCAGCGCGAATGCGTCGAATACCGACCCTGACGGGCCTGGAAAAACCCACCACCGCGTGATTGCGGATCACCTGCGATCGACCTCGTTCTTGATTGCCGACGGTGTGATGCCATCCAATGACGGGCGTGGCTATGTGCTGCGCCGCATCATGCGCCGCGCCATGCGCCATGCGCATTTGTTGGGTATTCAGGATCCGCTGATGCATCGTTTGGTCCCTGAACTGGTCCGCCAGATGGGCGGCGCTTATCCAGAACTTGGCCAAGCCCAATCGCTGATCTCCGAGACGCTTTTGCTGGAAGAAACCCGCTTTAAGAAAACCCTCGATCGGGGCCTGAAGCTGCTTGATGACGAACTCAAAGGTCTTCCGGCTGGCGTAAACCTGTCCGGCGAAGCAGCGTTCAAGCTTTATGACACCTATGGGTTTCCTGTCGATTTGACGCAGGATGCGCTGCGTGAACAAGACCGGGGCGTCGATCTTGACGGATTTAACGCGGCCATGGAAAAGCAAAAAGCATTGGCGCGCGCCGCATGGTCCGGATCGGGCGAGGCGGCAGATGCGACTGTTTGGTTCGATGTCGCTGAAAATGGCGGCAAGACGGATTTCCTTGGATATGATATCGAAACTGCCGAAGGCCAAATTGTCGCGCTGATCCAAGAGGGTGCGCAAACCGACACAGCCAAGGCGGGGGACAAGGTTCAGATCGCACTGAACCAGACGCCGTTTTACGCCGAAAGCGGCGGGCAGGTAGGTGACACCGGCCTTATCAAGACCGACACCGGCAGTGTGACCATCACCGACACCCGCAAAACCGCCGGTGTGTTCATTCATTTCGGCGATGTGGCCGAGGGCACGATCAGCACTGGCCAAGCCGCTGTGCTTGAGGTCGATCACGCCCGCCGCACCTCTATTCGCGCCAATCACTCGGCCACACACCTGCTGCACGAGGCCTTGCGCAATGCGCTTGGCGACCACGTGGCACAGCGTGGGTCTTTGAATGCAGCTGACCGTCTGCGCTTTGACTATAGCCACAACAGCGCAATGAGCGCGGATGAACTGGCTCAGGTTGAACAAGAGGTGAATACCTACATCCGCCAGAATGCGCCCGTTGATACGCGCATCATGACCCCCGACGATGCCCGTGCTTTGGGCGCTCAGGCCTTGTTCGGCGAAAAATACGGCGAAGAGGTGCGCGTCGTTTCCATGGGACGTCAGTCCGGATCGGGCAAGGGCGCGGACAAATCAACCTATTCGCTTGAGCTTTGCGGCGGGACGCATGTGCGTCAGACCGGCGATATCGGTGCATTTGTCCTTTTGGGCGACAGTTCCAGCAGTTCAGGTGTGCGCCGGATCGAAGCCCTCACCGGCACCGAAGCCCTGACATGGCTGCGCGCTCAGGAAACCGCTTTGTCACGCGTCGCGGCAGAGTTGAAAACCTCGACGGCTGATGTCCCCGACCGCGTGCGGGCCTTGCTGGACGAACGCCGTGCCTTGGCGAACGAAGTCGCCCAGTTGCGCCGCGAACTTGCTATGTCCGGCGGCGGTGCTGCCGCGCCAGAGGCACGCGATGTGAACGGCATTAAATTCATGGCGCAGGTGCTTTCTGGTGTGACGGGCAAGGATTTGCCTGCCTTGGTTGATGAATATAAAACCAAACTTGGCAGTGGTGTTGTGCTGCTGATTGCTGATGCTGACGGAAAAGCTGCGGTTGCGGCTGGCGTGACGGCTGACCTGACGGCGCAAGCCTCTGCTGTTGATATCGTCAAGGCAGTCGTGGCTGAACTGGGCGGCAAAGGCGGCGGTGGCCGTCCTGACATGGCCCAAGGTGGCGCAAAAGACGTTGCAAATGCAGATGCGGCCATTTCGGCTGCCGAAGCCATCTTGAAAGGATAACCCTATGCCAGCCCTCTGGATCGCCCATGTTACCGTCACCGATAATGATGCTTACGGGAAATACGCCACGCTTGCCGGTCCCGCGATTGCGGATCATGGTGGCAAGTTTCTGGCCCGTGGCGCGCGTTTTGTGCAGCTTGAAGGCAAAGAGCGCCCCCGCAACGTCGTCGCGCGCTTTCCGTCGCTGGAAGAGGCCGTCGCTTGCTACAACTCTGACGCCTACCAAGAAGCCCTTTCCCATGCCAAAGGGGCATCCGAGCGGGAGTTAATGGTCATCGAGATCGACGATTAACCTCGGCTGATCATTCTGCACAACTCGATTTCATGCGCTTGTTGCAGCGCATGAAAATACTATCTTCAGATGGTTTAGTGTATTTCTGCCCTCCGGGGCCGGGGCTCTGGGTGTGACAGCCCTAAGTCTTGTCTGATGCAACCTCATCGGTCACCGCGCCGAACGCATTCTACTCGCAGCCAGTAAATAGTGTCATGGCGCACTCGGTCCGCTGACAAGAGCCTGCTCCCCAATCCAAAACTCTACTAGCCATAAAAAAAGGGAGCCTCGAAAGGCCCCCAATTCCAAATCGTCTAAAATCTTGTGGTCTGGGGCTAGCCCCAGACCACGCTAACTCAAGCCGACTTCGACATCCGCTTACGCTCATGCGGGTCCAGATAACGCTTGCGCAGACGCACGGCGTTTGGTGTCACTTCGACCAACTCATCATCGTCGATATAGGCAATGGCCTGTTCCAGCGTCAGCGTAACAGGCGTGGTCAGACGCACAGCTTCATCCGTACCGGATGCACGTACGTTGGTCAGCTGCTTGCCCTTAAGCGGGTTCACTTCCAGATCATTTTCACGGCTGTGTTCGCCAATGATCATGCCCTGATAGACGGCTTCTTGCGCGCCGATAAAGAACTTGCCGCGGTCTTCCAGTTTCCACAGCGCATAGGACACCGATGTTCCGTTTTCCATCGAGATCAACACACCCGCACGACGTCCGGGAATTGCGCCCTTGTGGGGTGCCCAGCTGTTGAACACGCGGTTCAAAACGCCGGTGCCGCGTGTATCGGTCAGGAATTCACCGTGATACCCGATCAGGCCGCGCGATGGGACCAGCGCGATGATGCGGGTCTTGCCAGCGCCAGCGGGCTTCATCTCGGCCAGTTCGCCTTTGCGCGGACCCGTGATTTTCTCGATCACAGCGCCGGAATATTCGTCATCCACGTCGATGGTGACTTCTTCGATGGGCTCAAGCCGCTCACCATTTTCGCCGGTGCGAAACAGAACCTGAGGGCGCGACACCGACAATTCAAAGCCTTCGCGGCGCATGTTTTCGATCAAAACACCCATTTGAAGTTCGCCACGGCCCGCGACTTCGAACGCTTCACCGCCGGGTGTGTCGGAAACCTTGATCGCCACGTTGGATTCGGCTTCTTTCATCAGGCGGTCACGGATGACGCGAGATTGTACTTTCTTGCCGTCACGGCCAGCAAGCGGGCTGTCGTTGATGCCGAATGTGATGGTGATTGTGGGCGGATCGATGGGCTGTGCGGGCAGGGCGGTATCAACCGATGTAGCCACAATGGAATCAGCAACAGTTGCCTTGGCCATCCCTGCGATCGACACGATATCACCTGCTTCGGCAACGTCGATCGGTTGCTGCATCAACCCGCGGAATGCCATGATTTTGGTCACGCGAAAGTTTTCGATCAGCTTGCCGTCACGCGACAGGGCCTTGACCTGTTCGCCGGTTTTCAATGTGCCGGTTTCAACGCGGCCTGTCAGCATACGGCCGATAAACGCGTCTGCGCCCAAAGTGGTGGCCAGCATGGTGAACGGCTTGTCGATGTCTTTCAGTTGCTTGGGTGCAGGGACATGCTTGACGATCAGGTCGAACAGCGCCGACAGATCCTTGCGCGGGCCGTCAAGCTCCATATCGGCCCAGCCATTGCGGCCCGAGGCATACATGTGCGGGAAATCCAGCTGTTCGTCATTGGCACCAAGGCTGGCGAACAGGTCGAAACATTCGTCCAGCGCGCGGTCAGGTTCCGCATCGCCTTTGTCGACCTTGTTCAGCACAACGATGGGGTTAAGTCCCAATGCCAGCGCTTTGGAGGTCACAAATTTAGTCTGTGGCATCGGGCCTTCGGCAGCGTCAACCAGCAGCACAACGCCGTCAACCATCGACAGGATACGTTCAACTTCGCCACCGAAGTCGGCGTGGCCGGGGGTATCAACGATGTTGATGCGCAGGCCTTTCCACTCAACCGATGTTGGCTTGGCGAAAATAGTGATGCCGCGTTCGCGTTCCAGATCGTTGCTGTCCATGGCGCGTTCTGTGGTCGCCTGGTTTTCGCGATAGGTGCCGGATTGTTTCAGAAGTTCGTCCACCAGCGTCGTTTTGCCGTGGTCAACGTGAGCGATGATTGCGATGTTGCGCATGTCCATGAGGAGATAGCCTTTGAATAGGAAACAGGGCCGCGCGCTTTTGCACCGCAGCATTTGCGCCGCGCATACCGTGGCGCGCACCAGAAAGCCAGCCCTAAAGCCACGCAAGACGTCGTGTCACGCAGGTTTCAGTGGGTTGTGGTGTTCGAGAACAGGTGAATGACCAAAATACCCGCGATGATCATCGCCAATCCTGCGACTGCGGGCATATCCAGTCGTTGGCCAAAGACGACATAACCGATGGCTGCGATGCACACGATCCCGAGGCCGGACCAGATCGCATACACGATCCCCACGGGCATCACCTTGAGGGCCAGCGCCATGAAATAAAACGAGATCAGGTAGGAAACGACGGCCCCAACCGACGGCCATAGCCGTGTAAATTGTTGCGAGGCCTGCAAGGCAGTGGTGCCGATCGTTTCGGATATGATCGCAATAAAAAGCCATAGGTAATGCATTGATTTTAATCCTTTTCACAGCGGCAGCGCGGTGGTTTCCTTGATTTCTTCCATCACAAAGCTGGCCGAGACGTCCGAAAGGGTGACCCGGCGGATAAGCGATTGATACAAGCGGTCATATCCTGCCATATCCGCAACCCGCGCCCGGATCAAATAGTCCAGATCGCCGGTCATACGGTAGACGCCTTGGATTTCCGGCATTGATTTGGTGGCCTTTGAAAATGTCTCAAGCCAGCCGGGTTCATGGGCGTTGGTGCGGATTTGCATGAAAACGGTCAACCCCAGCCCCAGCTTGGCGGGGTCCAGCAGCGCGACACGGGCGGTGATAACGCCGTCTTCCTCAAGGGCACGAATGCGCCGCCAGCAGGCATTGCGCGAAAGATTGATCCGATCACTGATCTGGTCCATTGACTGGCTGGCATCGCGTTGCAATTCACCCAGAATACGGCGGTCTGTGCTGTCATATTGTCTCATGATATGCAGCATGTTCAAAATATTATCCCACAGCAATCCTAAATCGCAGGAAAGTCTGGGATATATCGCCCGCCGCCTTTTGCTAGAGTGTCTTTAAAGGCATTTCGAAGGAGCATACCAATGATTTCACGCGTTTTTCTGGACCACCCCGCCAAAGTGGATGAGAGTTTCCTCGAGCATATGGCGTTTGCTCTCAAGTTTTCGGGGCTGCTTTTTGCCGCCGCAGGTGCCGCGCTTGTCCACGCCCTGATCCCGTGCCTGTTTGAGAAAACCGCGAGCGGGATCATCGCCAAGCTTTACGCCAAGACACATAATCGCGGGCAATAGATACGCGAACTTAGATAGATACGCGAACTTAGATCGCGATATAGCGATCGCGGCGGTGGTTGAAGGTGATGATTAGGTTCAGAACGACGGCCCCCAGTAGTGAATAGACCACCACCGTCGCCGGAAACAGCAACAACGCGACGGCAAAGATGACGCCGTCGGTGATCAACTGCACCCATCCTGCTTTGAAACCGGTGGTATCCTGAATCAGCAACGCGATCACGCCAAGCCCGCCCAAAGACCCGTTGTGGCGGAACATGGCAAGCAGACCCAATCCAACGAGAGATCCGAACATAACGGCACCCAAGGCAGGGTTGAGCGCTTGAACCACAAAGCCAAACGGCAATAATTCTGTGACCACTGAAAGCAGCGACACCGAAATCAACGACTTGATCGTGAATTCGGCACCCAGCCGTTTGTAGGCAAGGAAGTAGAAGGGCAGGTTTATGGCAAAGAAAACAACGCCAAAGGAATATCCTGTCAGATAGGCGATGATCACGGCCAGCCCCGCTGTTTGCCCGGTGATCAATCCCACGGACGTCAGAAGGTGAATGCCAAGCCCACAGAGGAAAATGCCAAGGCTCAGGCCTTGGATGTCATCGGTTAGGCTATGGTCGGTTGTTTGATTGCGCTGCATGTCTGTCACTTAGGACAGCAAGGTTGACCTGTCTAGGGCGCATTCAGGATTTGACATTCTAACGCGGGGGCAACGTCAAATTAAAACAGCTGCTGCACAAAAAATGGGCCGCCCTAATAAGGACGGCCCTTTTGAATTTAGCCTTTCAGGGCCTTGTTCAGATTTTCGTCCACTTTTTCCAGAAAGCCCATCGTCGTTAGCCAGCCTTGGTCCGGCCCGACCAAAAGCGCCAGATCCTTTGTCATGTGGCCGGATTCCACCGTGTCGACTACGGTTTTCTCCAAGGTCTCGGCAAAACGGATCAGCGCCGCGTTGTCGTCAAGCTTGCCACGGTGCTTCAGGCCGCCCGTCCAAGCATAAATCGATGCGATGGAATTGGTCGATGTTTCCTCGCCTTTCTGGTGCTGGCGGTAATGGCGCGTGACAGTGCCGTGGGCTGCTTCGGCCTCGACCGTATTGCCATCCGGGGTCATCAGCACAGATGTCATCAGCCCAAGCGACCCAAAGCCCTGCGCAACCGTATCGGACTGCACATCGCCATCGTAGTTCTTGCAGGCCCAGACATAGCCGCCGTTCCACTTCATCGCACAGGCGACCATATCGTCGATCAGCCGGTGTTCGTATGTGATACCCTTGGCCTTGAATTTATCAGCAAATTCAGTCTCGTAAACCTGCTGGAACAGCTCAAGAAAACGCCCGTCATATTGTTTGAGGATTGTGTTCTTGGTGCTTAGATACACGGGCCAGCCAAGGTTGAGGCCGTAGTTCATCGACGCGCGTGCGAAGTCGATGATGGATTTATCAAGGTTGTACATTGCCATCACGACGCCTGCATCGGGGGCGTCAAACACTTCGCGCTCAATCTCGGTACCATCTTCGCCGACGAATTTCAGGGTCAGCTTGCCCTTGCCGGGGAATTTGAAATCTGTCGCTTTGTACTGGTCGCCAAAGGCGTGACGGCCGACGACGATGGGCTTGGTCCAGCCAGGCACAAGGCGCGGCACGTTTTTGCAAATGATAGGCTGGCGGAAAATCACGCCGCCCAGGATGTTGCGGATCGTCCCGTTTGGTGAACGCCACATTTCTTTCAGACCGAATTCCTCGACCCGCGCTTCGTCGGGGGTGATCGTCGCGCATTTGACGCCGACGCCAAATTCCTTGATCGCGTGGGCCGCGTCGATGGTGATCTGGTCATTGGTTTCGTCGCGGACTTCCATCCCGAGATCGTAATATTTGAGGTCAACATCGAGATAGGGCAGGATCAGCTTTTCCTTGATGAAATGCCAGATGATCCGGGTCATCTCATCGCCGTCGAGTTCGACAATCGGGTTGTCTACCTTGATCTTGGTCATGGGCGCGGTTCCTTTGATGCGTTTCCGAGGGCGTCTTAGCCGATCTGCGGGTGTTTTGATAGACGGTATACATAGGTATACCAAAATTTACCTCTGTTGAGGCAGTGGTTGCACAGATAGTGTGAAGACTGCGTGAAAATCACGCAAATTCGGACGCGAGCAGGCTTAGCGATGCGCCGCAAACCAGGCCGAGACTTTGGATTGGGCAAAGTGCCACAGGCCCGGCGCGCCAGTTGCGATTTTCGAGCCTACTTTTTCAACGAATGTTTCTTCGGTGACATTATATTCGACCCAACTGCCGCCACCAGCAGCAAGGTTTTGCATCGGCGGCTGGAACCGGTCCAGCGACTTGGCAAAACGGGCGGTGGCTGTGGTGTTGGCCTCGAACTCTTCCCATGTAGCACGAAGATCGTCACCCAAGTCATTGGGAAGTATTCCAAATATGCGATCGGCTGCAATTTGTTCCTGCGCTTCCATGGCGATTTGGTCAAAGTCGCCAAAGATAGGGTTGTCGCCTGCGTCGATCTCAACGAGATCATGCAGAATGAGCATTTTGATCACGCGCGTCAGGTCGACATCCGACCCTGCCTGATCTGCCAGAACCAAGGCATAAAGCGTCAGATGCCAGCTATGTTCTGCCGAATTTTCCGCCCGCGAAGCGTCGCATAACAAGGTACCCCGGTTGACCGACTTGAGCTTGTCCGCCTCGTTCAAAAAGGCGATCTGCTGCTCAAGTCGTTGTGTCATGCCTGTGGGTCTTTCGCTTTGTGCGCCTCAAGGGCTTTGTTTAAAAAGGCGCGCCCCTGAAACGTGGCCATGCGCGTACGGATGGCGGTTACAAAGGCTTCTTCCATGGTCTGAGAAGAGGCCCCCAGAACACCGGCGACCTCCATGAACAAGCGGTCATTGCCGGTTTCGCGCTGGACCGCCAGACATTCCTCGGCCAACTGGTTGGCCATGTCGATGACGTTCTGGTCAGCCATCAGCGCGAGGTTTCGGTCAGGCGGCGTTTCACATAGTCCGTGGTCGAATTGATCAGCGTATCCATGTGGGGTTCTTCAAAGAAGTGGCCCGCGCCTTCGATCTCTTGGTGGGTGATCGTGATGCCTTTTTGTTCGTGCAGCTTGTTGACCAGATTAACTGTATCAGCCGGTGGTGCGACACGGTCGGCAGTGCCGTTGATCACCAGACCCGACGCCGGGCAGGGCGCAAGGAAGCTGAAGTCATACATATTCGCCGGCGGAGCGACCGAGATGAAGCCGGTGATTTCAGGGCGGCGCATCAAAAGTTGCATGCCGATCCAAGCCCCGAACGAGAAACCAGCAACCCAGCAATGCTTGGAGTTGTTGTTCATCGATTGCAGGTAATCAAGCGCGGACGCAGCATCGGACAATTCGCCAATGCCTTGATCATATTCACCTTGGCTGCGCCCGACGCCACGGAAATTGAACCGCAGCACGGTAAATCCCATCCGGTAGAATGCGTAGTGCATGTTATAAACCACCTTGTGGTTCATTGTGCCGCCAAATTGGGGGTGTGGATGCAAAAGAATGGCGATTGGCGCGTCGCGTTCTTTTTGTGGATGGTAGCGGCCTTCGAGGCGGCCTTCGGGTCCGGGAAAAATAACCTCGGGCATGGGCGTCCCTGCTTTGGGCTCTGAAGATGTCGCGGAATAGTTGACGAATTCCCTAAGACACCTTAGAACGGTTCTAACTTGCATGACCCCAGCGTTTCTGTGGATCAGGCACTGCACTTAGGCATTAACACCGCTGACGTCAATCTAGCTGGCGATTTTGGCAAGGAAACAAACGATATGAAACTGTCAACCAAGGGCCGATATGCGATGGTGGCGCTGACGGATATCGCGTTGCAGCCGCCGGGCGGGCTGGTGAGCCTTGGAGATATTGCGGAACGGCAGTCAATATCTTTGCCCTATCTTGAGCAGCTTTTCGTCAAGTTGCGCCGCGCTGAACTGGTGGCGTCGGTGCGTGGACCGGGGGGCGGATACCGGTTGGGGCGGCCTGCATCGGATATCCGCGTCGTCGATATCCTGAGTGCGGTGGATGAAAAGGTTGATGCGATGCATGTGGGGGCCGGGGCCTCTGGCGGATCGTCGGGCAGTCGCGCACAGTCTTTGACGAACCGTTTGTGGGAGGGGTTGAGCGCGCAGGTTTATGTATTTTTGCATCAGACGCGGTTGTCCGATGTTGTGGCCAATGAACTGGCACCTTGTCCGGCTGTGCCGAATTTATTCGCATTGGTGGATGAGGAATGATCAGGCCTGTAGGCGCGCAAGCGCGGTTTATTTTGTTGAGGAATGAGGGACGCTGTCCCTCAAACTCCCTGGGATATTTGGCCATTTGGAAGGTGTTGTGAGGGTTTATCTGGATCATAATGCAACGACGCCGGTCAGGGCGGAGGCGCGCGCGGCAATGATTGCGGCGCTGGATGTGACGGGCAATCCTTCCAGCGTGCATTCAGAGGGGCGCGCAGCAAAGTTATTGGTTGAGCGGGCGCGGGCGCAGGTTGCGGCGCTGGTCGGGTGCAAGACCACGCAGGTGATTTTTACCAGCAGCGCCACCGAGGCGGCGGCATTGGCTGTCGCGCAAAAGGCGCAGCACGGGGGTGTGTTTGCGGCTTTGCCGACGGAGCACGACTGTTTGGGAGACTGGAGCGAGGTTGCGGTTGACCCCGCGCAGGGTGCGACCGGTGCTGTCGAGGCACATCATTTGCTGGCCATATCGGCCGCCAATAGCGAGACAGGGGTTCTGGGAGCGGCGGGTTTGGTGGTTGGCAGCACCCAGCACTATTCGACTGTCTGCGATATCACCCAATTGGCGGGCAAGATGGCAGTGGCTTACGGCGATGTGACGCCATCCTATGCAATCTTGTCGGCCCACAAGATGGGCGGGCCCAAGGGGGTCGGTGCACTGATCAACTTTACTGCCCATGATCCCGTTGCGATGCTGCGTGGTGGCGGGCAAGAGATGAACCGGCGGTCGGGCACTGAAAATATCGTTGGAATCGCTGGCTTCGGTGCTGCAGCGGAGGCGGCGGGCCAAGGTGTGGTCGCGGGTCGGTGGGACGAAGTGGCCCACCTTAGAGATATTCTGGAAAAGACTATTGCGGCTGCGACTGATCAGACTATTTTTGTCGGAAAAGACATGCCGCGCTTGCCGAATACCTCGTGCATCCTTACCTCGGGTTGGAAGGGCGAGACTCAGGTGATGCAAATGGATTTGTCGGGTTTCGCGATCTCTGCTGGGTCTGCCTGTTCCAGTGGCAAGGTCAAGGCAAGCAAGGTCTTGAGGGCGATGGGATATTCCGAGGCCGAAGCGTCAAGCGCGATCCGCGTATCGCTTGGTCTTGAGACGACAAAAGACGATGTATTGCGCTTTGCCGATGCATGGATCGAAAAATGGACGAAACACCAGATGCGGGCGGCGTGAAGCCCGAAGCGAGAGGAATATGAGCGTGGACACTACGATAGTAAAAGACGGCGTCGATCAAGAGACAGTAGATGCGGTGCGCGAAGTCGGCGGTGCCTACAAGCATGGCTGGTCCACTGATATCGAGATGGATTACGCCCCGCTGGGTCTGAACGAAGATATCGTAAAGCTGATCTCGGGTAAGAACGAAGAGCCTGAATGGATGCTGGAATGGCGTCTTGCGGCCTATCAGCGCTGGTTGACCAAGAAAGAACCTGACTGGGCGATGGTCGACTATCCAAAGATCGACTTTCAGAGCCAGTATTATTATGCACGACCAAAATCGATGGCGGTCAAGCCCAAGTCGCTGGACGACGTCGACCCGAAGCTGTTGGCCACCTATAAAAAGCTGGGGATCCCGTTGAAAGAGCAGGCATTGCTGGCCGGTGTCGAGGGTGCCGAGGAATTGACCGATGCGCCGCGCAAGGTTGCTGTGGATGCGGTATTCGATTCGGTATCCGTCGGCACAACTTTTCAGAAAGAACTGAAAGCGGCGGGGGTGATCTTTTGTTCCATCTCGGAGGCGATCCGAGACCACCCTGAATTGGTGAAGAAGTACCTTGGTTCGGTTGTGCCAGTGAATGACAATTTCTATGCGACGCTGAATTCGGCCGTGTTTTCCGACGGGTCGTTCGTTTACGTGCCGCCGGGTGTGCGCTGTCCGATGGAACTGTCCACTTATTTCCGCATCAACGCTGAAAACACCGGTCAGTTTGAACGCACGCTGATCATCGCCGACAAGGGGTCCTATGTGTCTTACCTTGAGGGCTGTACCGCGCCGCAGCGCGACGAATCGCAACTGCATGCCGCGGTGGTCGAGATCATCATCGAAGAAGACGCCGAGGTGAAGTATTCAACCGTTCAGAACTGGTATCCCGGTGATGAGAACGGCAAGGGCGGGATCTATAACTTTGTGACCAAGCGCGCCGATTGTCGTGGTGACCGGGCCAAGGTAATGTGGACGCAGGTTGAAACCGGGTCTGCTGTGACGTGGAAATACCCCAGCTGCATCCTGCGCGGTGATGATAGCCAAGGCGAATTCTATTCCATCGCCATCGCCAACAACATGCAGCAGGCCGACACGGGCACCAAAATGATCCATCTGGGCAAGCGCACCAAGTCGCGGATTGTGTCCAAAGGGATCAGTGCCGGCAAGGCGCAAAACACCTATCGGGGTCTTGTGTCGATGCACCCCAAGGCCAAGGAATCGCGCAACTATACCCAATGCGACAGTTTGCTGATCGGATCCGAATGTGGCGCGCATACCGTGCCCTATATCGAGGTCAAGAATAACAGCAGCCGTGTCGAACACGAGGCGACAACATCCAAGGTGGATGATGATCAGCTGTTCTATTGCCGTTCGCGCGGCATGGACGAGGAAGAGGCCGTGGCCTTGGTCGTTAACGGCTTTTGCAAGGACGTGCTGCAAGCATTGCCAATGGAGTTTGCCATGGAAGCGCAGGCGCTTGTGGCGATCTCGCTTGAAGGATCCGTAGGGTAATGGCCGCACCTTTTGACCAAAAGCGTGCTGCCCATTTGCAAGAAGTGCTCAAGCCAAAGCGGCTGACGCGCATTTGCGACGTGGGGGCCAACCCGATTGGCCCCACGCCATATGCGGACCTTCTGGAAGCCGGTTTTTGTGAGGTCTGGGGCTTTGAACCTCAGAAAGAAGCCTTTGCAAAGCTTGTGGAAGCGCAAACGCCAAACACGCATTTCCTGCCCTATGCGATTGGTCCTGCTGGCAAAGCGACGCTGCGCGTGTGCCATAACGACGGCTTTACGTCGTTGCTGGAACCAAATGATGATACCCGCAACGCGTTTGGCAGGCTGCACCGCGGCACACGGGTTATCGAGCGAGTTGAAATGACGCTGCATCCGCTTGATGGCATGAAAGAATTGCCGCAGTTTGATTTGCTTAAGATTGATATCCAGGGTGGCGAAGTCGATGTCTATACCAGCGGTAAAAAGCGGGTTGGCAAGGCATTGGCAGTGATAAGCGAAGTGGCTGCGATCCCGATTTACCATGATCAACCTTTGATGCATGTTCAGATGTCCGAGCTGGAAAAGCTTGGCTTTCAGTTCCACAAGTTTTTGTTCCTCAAGCCGATCCATAGGCTGAACAAGTTTTCTGTGCGTCTACCTAGGCGAGCGTATCATGTTCAGGCTTTGGACGGTGACGCGGTGTTTATCCGCAGTTTGCTCAACCTTCAGGCCCTGACTGTTGAGGAGTTGAAGCATCTGGTTATTCTGACCGACGCGGTCATTCTTAGCCAGGATTTGGGCGTCGCAGCGATGGCTGAATTGGTCAACCGAGACATGCTGACCGAAGACGAGGTCCACAGTTATATCGATATGCTGCCCAATGTGACAGCGCGCGAGGTTTCTTAAGATGATGCGCAAACTGACATGGGATGTGGCCATCGCAGCACTGGTTTTCTGGGTGTTGATGACTTTTTTCAGGGCAGGTGGTCTGTCGCTGGAAGCGTTTAAATCAACGCTGCCGTCGATGCTGATCTTTGCGATGATCTATGCCGCGATCCGTGTGGCGCTGGTGGTGTTGCGCAAGGGGAAAGACGAATGATCCTGACCACAACGCAATCCATCGAAGGCCGTACCATCGCTGCCTATCAGGGCATCGTGGTGGGCGAGACGATTATGGGGGCCAATATCGTGCGCGACATGTTTGCACGGGTCACCGATATCGTCGGCGGGCGGTCGGGGCAGTACGAGAACAAGCTGCGCCATGCCCGCGAAGCCGCAATGGCAGAGCTTGAAGCCGAAGCGCGCGCCAAAGGGGCCCATGCGGTTGTCGGCATCGACATCGATTACGAGATCATTGGCGACAGCATGATGATGGTATCGGTGTCCGGCACGGCGGTCCGGCTGGCCTGATGGCGGATGCGGCCAACACCACGCCTTTGCGATTGCATTGGTGGAAGGCGGTCCCGAATTTCGGGGACGCGATAAGCCCCGTGGTGTTGGCACATGTGTCAGGCCGCGAGGTGGTGCATGCGGGTGTGAACAAGGCTGACATCTGGGCCATAGGGTCTCTTTTGCAGGTGGCCAAACGAACATATGCGGAAGAAAAGGATTTGGTACCAACGGTTTGGGGGACGGGGTTATTGCATCCGGTGCATGGGGTGACGTTCACCGATCATGTCAAGATCGCATTGGTCCGTGGACCGGTCACTGCCGCGTTGCTGGGGTTGGAAATGGATCGCTTCGGGGATCCGGGGCTGCTGATCAGTGATGCCTGGCCGATGGACCGCGTGCCTAATGGCAAGATCGGCATCGTGCCGCATCATTCGCTGATGGATGACGTGATGCTGACCGCGCTGTTGGACAGCGACCCGAAATACCAGCTGATTGATCCGCGTGATCCTGCCCGCGATGTCTGTGCGGCGATTGCCATGTGTGACCATGTTTTTGCCTCGTCCCTGCACGGATTGATCGTCGCGGATGCTTACGGTGTGCCCAACACTTGGGTCGCCCCTGTGGGCCAGTCGCGGCTGAAATATCTTGACTACGCGGCCTCGGTCGGGCGTTTCATGCCAGCCCCCGTGATGATCGAGGATATCCCCGAACTGCACCTGCCCGATCCGGGTGCGCCATTGTCTTATCAGGCAGGAATAAACGCCTGCCGAAACGCTCTTTATGCCAGCTTTCCCAATGCCTTACGGGCCGAGATTGCAGCATGAAATCTTTCACTGAAAACAGCCCAACCTTGGGCTTTTCATTCACTCAATTCGCTGCCATTGCAGCATAGACGCACAAGAAAAGGACCATCCCATGCTGAGCATCAAAGGCCTGAAGGTTAAACTCGAAGACGAAGACAAGCAGATCCTGAAAGGTGTAGATCTTGAGATCGAAGCCGGCAAGGTTCACGCGATCATGGGGCCTAACGGCTCTGGTAAATCGACGCTGTCCTATGTGCTGTCCGGCAAAGACGGCTACGAAGTGACGGGGGGGGCCGCCACCCTTGAAGGGGTTGATCTGCTGGACATGGAACCCGAAGAACGCGCTGCTGTCGGTCTGTTTCTGGCGTTCCAATATCCCGTTGAAATCCCCGGTGTCGGCAACATGACCTTCCTGCGCACGGCCGTAAACGCACAGCGCAAGGCCCGTGGCGAAGAAGAAATGTCTGCAGCAGAGTTCCTCAAGGTTGTGCGTGCCCGCGCGAAAGAGCTGAAGATCGACGCCGACATGCTGAAGCGTCCGGTCAATGTCGGCTTTTCGGGTGGCGAGAAAAAGCGTAACGAAATCCTCCAGATGGCGATGCTTGAGCCAAAGATGTGCATCTTGGATGAGACCGATTCCGGTCTGGACGTCGATGCGATGAAACTGGTTGCCGAAGGCGTGAATGCGCTGCGCACCGAAGGGCGTGGTTTTCTGGTCATCACCCACTATCAGCGCCTGCTGGACCACATCAAACCGGACGTTGTGCACATCATGGCAGACGGCCGCATCATCAAAACCGGCGGGCCCGAGCTGGCGCTTGAAGTCGAAAACAACGGATATGCGGATATCCTTGCCGAGGTGGCGTAATGGCTGATGCAGCTGTAAAACAGACCCCGACCGACGCGATGATTGCGACGCTCGACATGCCTCTGGCTGGGTGGTCGGACAGCGCGCGCCGCGACGCATTGGCGCGGGTCCAATCCATGGGCCTGCCGCAGCGCCGTGATGAGTACTGGAAATACACGCGTCCCGATACGCTTGTTCAGGCAGAAGCCGCGCCCGCGGCGTTGCGCGCATCCGACGAAGTACCGCTGTTTGACCAGATCGACCGCCTGAAGGTCGTCTTTGTTGACGGTGTGTTTGATGCGGATGCTTCGGATGATCTGACCCTCGAAGGGATCAAGATCGAGCGGCTTGCGGATGCCACTGCCGACATCCATTGGGCACGCGACATCTATGGTGCGTTGGAAACCCGTGGTCAGTCGCCGGTGGCGCGCCCCTTGGCGGCGCTGAACACTGCTTTCGCGCCGGACGGTATTTTGATCCATGTGACAGGTAAAGTGACCAAGCCGGTCAACTTTATCTATCGTCGGACATCGACCACAGCGGATGCGATGCTGCATCACTGCATCAAACTGGACGCCGGGGCCGAAATGACCTTGCTGGAAAACGGCCCAGTCGCGGCACGCTTTAACGGGGTGCTTGAGGTTGAAGTCGCTGACAAAGCTGCCTTCCACCATGTGCGTGCACAAGGGCGTGATCACGAACAGCGCGCTGCCACGCATATCTTTACACGGCTTGGCGCGGAATCCACGTTCAAATCGTTCACCCTGACCGCCAATGGCGTGATGACGCGCAATGATTGCGTGATCGAACTGACCGGTGACGATGCGAATGCGACTGTTGCGGGGGCCTGCGTCGGCGATGGGGGGGATTTTCACCATGATGATACGGTCTTCATCACCCATGACGCGGTGAATTGCGAAAGCCGTCAGGTGTTCAAAAAGGTGCTGCGCAACGGGGCAACTGGCGTTTTCCAAGGCAAGATTTTGGTCAAGGCCGGTGCCCAAAAGACCGACGGCTACCAGATCAGCCAGTCCTTGCTGCTGGACGAAGACAGCCAGTTCCTTGCCAAGCCCGAGCTTGAGATTTACGCCGATGATGTGGCCTGTTCGCATGGCTCGACCTCGGGGGCGATCGACGAAGACGCGCTGTTCTATCTGCGCTCGCGCGGTGTGCCGCACGGTGCGGCGACCGATCTGCTGACGCTGGCATTCTTGGCCGAAGCGGTGACCGAAGTCGAAGACGAAGCCCTGCGTGAAGAAATCACCGGACGGCTTGCCGCCTGGCTTGAGCGGCACGCAAGCTGATGGCTGCCACGCGCGACATCATTGCAAGCTATCGCAACCCCGCAGCCGTCGTACGGCGGCTGTTGGGGCAGGGCACCCGTGAGGATCGCAATCTGATTTACCTCATGGTGGCCTGTTTGATCTTTTTTGTTGCGCAAACGCCGCGCCTCGCCCGCGAAGCATTTCTAAGCGGGACCGAGCTGAACATGTTGCTGGGCGGCACCTTGTTGGCCTGGCTTTTCATCGCGCCGTTGATTTTCTATATCCTCGCGGCGGGCACACAGATCATTCTGCGGGTGCTGCGCGGCAATGTCACCGGCTTTAACACCCGTCTGGCGCTGTTCTGGGCCTTGCTGGCGTCCAGCCCGCTGGTGTTGTTGCACGGGCTGACCGCCGGGTTTGTCGGGCCGGGCATCGAATTGCAGATCGTCGGGCTGATCTGGCTTTGTGTGTTTTTATGGTTCTGGGTCAGTGGTCTGCTGGTCGCATATGGGCGAAAATCATGACAGGTACCGATCTGCGGATTATGCTGACCGAACTGGTTATCCTTAGCCTGCGCAACCCGCGCCAAGCAGCGGAACAAATCATCGGCTGGCGGCTGGACCGCGAGACTTTGTGGACGGCGCTGGCGCTTGCCGCTGCCGTGAACACGATGATTTTTTCGTTCAGCATTATGTTGCAGCCGACCCCCGGCATGCCTGCGTTCTTTACCAGTCCGTTGGCGATGTTTGTGCTGCTGGCAGGGGTTTTGGTTATCACGACCCACGGGTTGTACTGGACAGGCCGCGCCATCGGGGGGCAGGGCGATTTGGGCGATATGCTGGCCTTGGTCGTGTTCCTTCAGGTGTTGCGGATCCTCGCGCAGCTGGTGATTTTTGTCCTGATGTTCCTGGCTCCTGGGATTTCGGTGATCTTCTCGCTTGCGACGGGGATCGTCGGGCTGTGGATTTTGGTTAATTTTATTGCAGCAGCATTCCGGTTTCCGACCCTCGGGCGTGCCTTCGGGACGCTGCTGATTGCCATGCTGATGATCGTTCTCGGTCTTAGCTTCCTGTTGTCGATCGTTGGTATCGCAGCACAAGGAGTAGTTTGAAATGTATGACGTTACTGCAATCCGCAGCGACTTTCCGATCCTGTCGCGACAGGTGAACGGCAAGCCGCTGGTCTACCTTGATAATGGGGCCTCGGCGCAGAAACCCCAAGCAGTGATCGACGCGATCAGCCATGCCTATTCCCATGAATATTCCAATGTTCACCGTGGCTTGCACTATCTTTCTAATCTTGCGACGGACCGCTATGAATCGGTACGCGGCACCATCGCCAAGTTTCTGAACGCAGCCGACGAAGACGAGATTGTGTTCACCTCGGGCACCACCGAAGGGATCAATCTGGTCGCTTACGGTTGGGCCATGCCGAACCTGCAGGCGGGGGACGAGATTATCCTGTCGGTGATGGAGCATCACGCCAATATCGTGCCGTGGCATTTTCTGCGCGAACGCCAAGGCGTGGTGATCAAATGGGTAGATGTGGATGCGACCGGTGCGCTTGATCCCCAAGCCGTGATCGACGCCATCACCCCCAAGACCAAGCTCATTGCCGTGACGCAGGTGTCGAATGTTCTGGGCACGGTGGTGGACGTCAAGGCGATCACCGCAGGGGCCCATGCCAAAGGTGTGCCCGTCTTGGTTGACGGGTCGCAGGCGGCGGTGCACATGCCCGTGGACGTGCAGGATATCGGCTGCGATTTCTATGCGATCACCGGTCACAAGCTCTATGGTCCATCAGGGTCCGGCGCGATCTATATCCACCCCGACCGCATGGCCGAGATGCGCCCGTTTCTGGGCGGCGGCGATATGATCCGCGAAGTCACCAAAGACGGCATTATCTACAACGACACGCCGATGAGGTTCGAGGCGGGCACCCCCGGCATCGTGCAGACCATCGGCATGGGTGTCGGATTAGAATATATGATGAACGTCGGAATGGAGAATATTGCGGCCCATGAAGCATCCTTGCGTGACTATGCAGTGACCCGTCTGGCAGGATTGAACTGGTTGCAGGTTCAAGGCACCACGCCGGATAAGGCCGCGATCTTCAGCTTTACGCTGGACGGTGCGGCGCATGCGCATGATATCTCTACCATCTTGGACAAAAAGGGCGTTGCCGTACGGGCGGGGCAGCATTGTTGTGGGCCGCTCATGCAGCATCTGGGGCAGACCGCCACCTGCCGCGCCTCTTTCGGAATGTACAACACCAATGCTGAGATCGATACGCTGATTGAAGCGCTTGAATTGGCGCATGATCTCTTTGCGTGAAAATGAACTGATTTTGTAATTGCAGGGGGCGGGCAGTCTGGCTATACCGCCCCCATATGGTCCCATAGCTCAGCTGGATAGAGTGCTCGCCTCCGAAGCGAGAGGTCGCTGGTTCGAATCCAGCTGGGACCACCATCTCCTTTATTCCTGAT
>ERZ651776.1032-NODE-1032-length-35452-cov-3.471661_pt1 | contig 35452 bp, 31 predicted proteins | sample MGYA00514761_ERZ651776 | MGnify/ENA metagenome assembly ERZ651776
AAACTCCTTCAGGCGCTTACAGCTAGTCATCCATTCTTTTAACGGGTTAGCGTCTGGTTCGGTTGGATAAACACCAATATTAGAACTGATCGACGGTATAATTTGATCACCGGAGAGCACCAGATGGTCGTCACAGCTCCAAAACGTAGCGTGATCTGGCGCATGTCCGTGATCTACTCGAATATCCCAGGTTCTGCCTCCCATTTCAATCTTATCACCCTCAAAAATTTTTTTAAAACCAATTGGGATTGCATGTACTATATCAGAAAAATTGAACGGTCTCTCTGATTTGCGAACTTCAAACAAATCAGAACGCATCCCAGCTTTTCTATAAAAATCAATCTGACTTTCCACGTATATTTCCTGAGTATCAAGCGTCAACATACGCGCCGTAAGGTAAGCTACTTGGGTTGAAACATACTCCGCCCCATAGTGTTCAACGAACCAACCATGCAAACCTACATGATCAGGGTGATGGTGAGTAGCAATCACCCGTTTGATTGGCTTGCCACTCAAAATATTATCAATTAAATTTTGCCACATCCCGATCACCTTACGGGTCTTTATTCCTGTATCAATTAAAGTCCAACCGTCACCGTCGTCCAAAATATATATATTAACATGGTCCAATTTCATGGGGAGTGGGAGCCTAAGCCACATTACACCTTCTGCAATTTCTCTTATTTCGCCATTGTTGGGTGGCTGATCCCAGGGATACCTTATTGTAGTCATACTGGGTCTCTAAACTGCAAAATCATTGAGCCCTATTGCATAAAGATCCGCAGCCCCAGTTTGTGCCTGCGCACACAGCGCAACACTTTCTGGCAGTAAACTGTTAATGTAAAAAGTGGCAAGACGAACGCGCTTTCCCTCTCCAGACATGGCCGCTACCAAATGAAAATATCCACCCAAAACGCGAGCAAACGCTTTCTGATAAGCTACGGCGCCTGCAAAGCGTTCGTTGATATCTTGCTGGACCAACCACTCAGTAGTTTTTCGAAGCCCATCCACGGCTGATCTCAAAAGTGGAATCAAAGTACTGTCGTTAGCTGTTGCTATAAAACTATCCATATCATCCATCAGCGAAAATGCAGCTTCACCACCATCCGTCATTTTACGAGCAACCAAATCCATTGCCTGGATGCCATTAGTGCCCTCATATATTGGCGTGATACGCACATCACGCCAATATTGCGCAGCTGCTGTCTCCTCAACAAAGCCCATCCCACCATGAATTTGCACTCCAAGATCAGCAACAGAAACTCCAGTATCACTTCCAAACGATTTTGAAATAGGCGTCAGTATAGCGGCTTTAGCCTGCCACTTAGGATCATCAGTTGCATTAGCCATATCTATGGCAATCGCACAGGCAGCACCAATGGAGCGGGCTGCAAAAATTTCTGCCTTCATATGCGCTAGCATTCTTCGTACGTCTGCGTGATCAATAATTGTACCAGTGCCATCAGCCACCATTGAGCGGCCTTGTTTCCGCTCAAGCGCAAAGGCTAACGCATGTTGGTAGGCACCTTCAGCCACTCCAATACCCTGCATCCCCACAGCCAAACGGGCATTGTTCATCATCGTAAACATGCAAGCCATGCCATTGTTCTCTTGCCCCACAAGCCAACCCGTTGCGCCTGAATACTCCATCACTGCTGTTGGGCTACCATGGATACCTAATTTGTGTTCAAGGCTGACACAACGCAGATCATTTCGGGCACCCAGACTACCATCAGAATTCGGTAAATATTTGGGTACCAAAAACAGACTAATGCCCTTTGGACCCGGCTTACCGTCTGGAAGGCGCGCTAAAACAAGATGACAAATATTTTCAGCGATGTCGTGCTCACCCCAAGTTATATAAATCTTTTGTCCAGTAATTTTGTACGTGTTGTCCAATTGTAGTTCGGCTTTTGTTGTCAGTGCGCCAACATCTGATCCAGCGTGTGGTTCAGTCAGGTTCATAGTACCGGTCCACTGACCAGATATAAGTTTAGGCAGATAAAGCTCTTGAAGTTCCTTACTTGCGTGGTGCTCTAAAGCCTCAATTTGGCCCTGAGACAGCAATGGACACAAATTGAGAGAAATACATGCCCCACACATCATATCATGCATAGCAGCATTCATCGCAAAAGGTAGGCCCATACCGCCATGCGTTGTGCCTGCAGAAATACCAATCCAACCACTTTCCGCAATCGCCGAATAACCTTCAGCAAATCCTGGCGATGTCCGAACAATACCATTTTCAAGATGCGCTGGATATAAGTCGCCGGGGCGTTGTAGGGGAGCCATAACGGTGTCACACATTTTACCGCACTCTTTAAGAACAGCGTCTGTGATATCGGGAGTAGCCTCAGAAAAGCATTCGTTTTCAATGACCTGTTTAAGAGGTACCACTTTATCAAATATAAACTGATATTCGCCAACTGGCGCTTGATAAGGCATTTTAAACTCCAAAAATGGCAATTTTGTCTTAAATCATTTTAACCAAAACGACTAAGCTTTGAAATAGCTAGCTTTCAGAACGCGGCGTCACCTTTTTATAGGGGCCTACGGTGGCTTTTTTTATAATAAGTGTTGATCAAGCTCGGCCAGCCTGGGAGGAGAGCATTAAAGGATCGACACCAAGCGAGGCAAGTGCCGCAGCCCATTTGTCACTATTAGCTATATTAAAGACCAGATCGTAGGTGGCATCACAGATCAACCAGCCATTTTGTAATAACTCTGCCTCGACTTGACCAGATGCCCATCCAGAATAGCCTAAGGCCAACAAGCTTATGTCAGGTCCATCACCCTTGGCCATATCCTCTAAAATATCAGGTGTGGCAGTCATCGAGAAGCTTTCATCAACATTTAGGGTATCTACTCCCGCTTGATAATCCGAAGAGTGCAAAATAAAGCCACGTATCTGTTCAACTGGTCCACCAAAATGAACCTTAGTATCAATTATTGAGCCATTAAAGCTGATGTTCAGTTGATTAAGCAGCTTTTTAAATTTCAGCTTAGGGTTGGGCTTATTAACTATTAGCCCCATTGTGCCCTCGTCTGAATGTGCACAGACGTAGACAACCGAATATTCAAACCTGACATCTCCCATTGCAGGCATTGCGACCAATAGTTTCCCCGCAAGGTTCATTACTTCAGTTTTCATGATGAAAATATTAAGCTGATTACCACTAACGGCAAGAGATTATATTTAGTCTGTGCTAAATATAATAAAAGGAAGTTCTCATTTCATCATTCTATGTATATTGGATTACTTATGACCCGTTTCTTTTATAACATTATAATTGCGTTATCTCTGCTTGGAGCTTTAAGAACCCCTGCGATGGCAGTTGAGTTGGATCAAATTGTTCAAGTAGTTCTGAAGAAAGGGTGGCGAAAAGAAAGTGGGGACCACATCGCGGCCCTACAAATAACACTAGCACCAGGCTGGAAAACGTACTGGCGCCAGCCAGGAGACACAGGGATACCACCAAGATTTGACTTTAGTGGTTCAGAAAATTTGACGATATTAGATGTAATCTATCCGGCGCCCAAAATAACTTGGCAAGGTAATTACCGCTCATTTGTGTATTATGAAAATGTGATATTTCCAATTTTAATTAGGCCAGAAGTCACTGAAACTGCAACTTTACGTGGGAAGGTAGACATAGGGGTTTGTAAGGAAATTTGTATCCCAGTCTCCTTCGAAGTCGACACAACTTTAACTGCTACAAATCTGGAAGATACGTTGATAAAAAGTTTCTTAAATGCCAAACCTCAGGTTGGATTTGGCAAGGTGATTTGTGAATTCAAGCCAGTGTTGAACGGAATGCAAATTTCTTTATATTTGAATATGGCGGAACCAGAAATTCAACATGCAGTGATCGAAGTTGGCGATCCAAAATTATCGATCGGAACACCGAAGATATCACAAGAGGAAAACCAGCTCAAAATTGTTTCAAACGTCTTAACTCCAACTGGAAATTCAGTTTCAATCACACGCAGCGACGTCGTGACTACTTTATTTTCAGCAGAAAGTGTCACTGAATTTACTGGTTGCAATAGCTCTTAACGCCTTGCTAAAAAATTTGGGCTCAACGCTGACAAAAAATATACAAGCATCACGACAACAGCGCTGCTGACGAGAAATAATACCAAGGCCAATTGAGGGGCAGATACCATTGAGGCTAGTGCTAAATTCGCAAGTGGTAATGGCAAACCACCAGTAATGAGCACCCAACCCAACGTTCCAACAAACAATACACTGACTAAAACTAAAGCAGTCGCAACAGGCAGAACTGGACCGCGGGCTTTTGACAATCCACGAAGCGCGCGCTTAAAGCTAGAAACTTGCGCAGCAATGTCTGCTTGCATTGCCATTAAAGCAGGCACCACAATCAAAACTAAAACCATCCCAAATCCCAACCCATAAACTAAAGTAATCACCGTTGGCTTCAGAAATTGGGCTTGTGATGACGTTTCATACAATAAAGGAGAAAGTCCTAAGACTGTGGTCAATGTAGTGAGCATCACAGGTCGCAAGCGATCAGTTACCCCATCTAAAATCGCTGGGAACAGACCCCGTTCTTTTGCATACTCATCTATAGTCGTTATCAAGACTATTGAGTCATTAATGATTATCCCAACCATTCCAATCAATCCAACCACCGAAAACAAAGATAACGGAATGTCGTACCACCAATGACCATAAATTGTGCCGACCAGACCAAATGGTATGATCGCCATAATGACCAAGGGTCTTGTCCAGCTTGAAAAAATCCATGCTAACGTCATGAAAATACCAGCAAGCGTCAAAATAAGCCCACGTGTAGCATCATTACGAAAATCATCCTCTTGCTCGGCTAACCCAGACAAATTGAAAACTACTTGAGTTTCCTCCGCAATTTTTGGTAAGATCGTTTCCTCTAATTCTGCAATAATAGAATTTGCACGAGCTGGATCGTCTTCAGATATATCTCCTGTGACAGAAATTACTTGAACCCCATTCTCACGCCGAACTGTGGAAAAACCCGTGCGCTGTTCTACCGTCACTATATCTGCGAGAGGTACATAATCACCTGCTTGCGTACGGATAAGCATTCTATCAGTAAAATCTGCTGTTAGCTCACCCTTGGGAACTTCCACCCGAATTGTGGCTGATCTGGGTCCATCTGGAAAGCTAGCAGCCTCAATACCATTCAAGCGATTTCGTAAAGTTCTTCCAAGAGCGTCAATAGTCAGCCCAAGAGATTGCCCTTGTGGCGTCAACTCTAAAATCAACTCTTCTTTATCATAAGCCAGGGTATCCTCGACAGCCGATACTTCAGGGTACTTAATGAGTGCAGATTGCAAGGCTTCAGATGCTGCTTTTAAGGTATCTGCGTCAGCACCTGAAAATTGCACGTCCAATGCATCTCCACCGGGGCCAGAACTCCACCCACGAAAACTGATTGTTTCTACACGTGGGTGCCGCCGAACAGCATCTTGTAGATCAGCGACAAAGGCATAGGATGAATAAGGCCTTAAATCTGCATCTATAAGCTCAACCGCTATAGAACCTAATTGGTCCCGATCTTTTGTGTCAGATCCAGCAAGAGGTCGACCTGAGTTTCCACCAATTTCCACCATCACAAAGCTGATAGGAGATCGTCCGTGTTTTTCTTTATATTGTGCGCCAACTTCTTCGACTGCATCTTGAAATGCTTTCATTTGTAGCATCGAGTCTTCGCGCGTTGCTCCTGGAGCCATTGCAAAGTTACCAGTCACCGACGAACGCTCTGGGGCATTGAAAAATCGCCATTGGACATCGCCATTAATAAATAAAACTGCCTGACTTGCTAACGCCAGAACGACAGCAGCAAACACTGGATAACGAGCCCATATTACAAATTTTATAAATGGCCGAAAAAGAAGTCTTTTGAAGTGTTCAAGTAATTTATTCATATTATGCGACGGCAAGTCATACCAACGCAAGGCTCCACCATCAGTAATTGAATGTGCCATATGGTGCGGTAAAATTAAGAAACACTCTGCCAAAGACGCAATCAATACTACTATCACCGTGAAGGGAATATCTGCTATCAAGTCTCCAAAGCGCCCGCCAATAGCGACCAGACCAAAAAATGCAATTACCGTTGTAAGCGTTGCTGAAAAAACCGGCGTAAACATACGTTTTGCCGCATTTTCCGCCGCGACCATTGGGACTTCACCCAAACTACGAGCACGAAAGTCTGCGTGCTCACCAACCACGATAGCATCATCGACCACAATTCCAAGTGTTATAGTGAGAGCGAATAACGATATCATATTGATTGTTATCCCAAACACGAACATCAGAGCGACAGCAGCAGCCATGGCCGCCGGAATCCCAGCCGCTACCCAGAAAGCGGTTCGCACATTTAAAAACAAAAATAGTAGAAGTAAAACCAGCCCAAGCCCTTGGAGGCCGTTTTTCATTAACATTGACAGTCGGGCCGAAATAGCCTCAGATCGAGTCCGTATAAGTTCGACCTGAACCTCCGGCGGCAAAATTTCTTCCATTGCCTGTGCAACATTCTCAACAGCTTCTTGAATGGCGATAGCATCCCCTTGGGCAGATCTATCAATGCGAATAGATATTGCTTGCTTTTCACCCACGAAGTAGGCTCGATTTCGATCAATACCTTGCTCAATCACTCGGCCTACATCACCAATAGTAAGCGCGGAACCATCTGTATTTGAACGTAACACAATCGTACTAATGTCACGCGCACTGCGTTTAGCAACGCCTGTCCGAATGCGCGCACCACCCGCAAAGTCGCCCGCCGGATCAGCTTCAGCTTCCTCCGCAATTGCGCTCGCTACTTGCGCCATAGTTACGTCATGCTGGATCAAAGAAAGGCTATCAACCTCCACAATAGTGGAACCTGAAGCCACGCCTCGAACACTGGTCCGAGTAACACCCGCGGCAAAAAGGCGGGTAATAAACTCATCAGTAAACAGGGCCAATTGCTTAATATCCACTGGACCTGAAATCACAACATCAGTCACCCTGTCTCGCCAAAACCCACGCCTTACACTAGGGTCATCCGCATCATTGGGAAATTGTGATGCAACTGAATCAACGGCTATTTGGGCATCATCAGTACCACGGGCCATATCCCAGCCAGGTTCGAATTCCATTAAAATTTTAGCCCGGCCCTCCGATGACGTGGCGGTAGTGCTAGTAACACCCTCCACGCCGAGTAAGGACAGCTCCACAACTTGAACAATAGCCCGGTCCACGTCTTCCGGACCAGCACCGTCCCAACGAACACTGACTGTTACATTATCGATAACCACGTCAGGAAAGAACTGTGCTCTCATTTGTGGGAACGAAACAACTCCCGCCATCAGCATGACTAATAAAAAAAGATTGGCCGCCGTGCGATGGCGGGTCATGTAGGATAAAATTCCACTAGTTGTTTTCGCCATAACTAACATGAATTATCCTCCCATCCGACTTTCTAGCCGCTCTACCATTTCACTTGGCACTTCTGGCTGTGCTAACTGATTTAACATACGTTTTTTAACTGCTTTCGGTATCCGCTTATTTGCTTCTAAAAAGGCAATTAGTTTAGCACGGCGCTCAGGGTCTAGCTTCACCATCGCTGGCGCCTCAGGCTCTTCACTCCCATCTGCCACGATTACCCGTACTTTGATGCCACTTCCCAGCACTGGAGAACGTTCAGCAACAACTTTCGCATCTCGCAACTCTCGTGACCGCACCAAGACATCATTACCTTGCCGACGCACAAGCGTCACTTCTGCTTCTGTCAGACGTTCATCCTCACCAACGACAAGAACTTTATTATTTCCGCTCAGCGCAGAAGCAGGTAACTTTGCAACCCAATTCAAGGGCGGTTCTGTAATATCAACAGTAACAAAGTCACCTGGTCGCAGACTTTTGACATCCGCAAGGCTAGCAAACAATAGGCGACCACTCAGACCTTCCCCTACTACTGCGGCCTCTCGGGTTAACACACCCGTCGTCTTCATCTTAGCGCCTAAAACATCAAGGGTTACAGAAATTTTTGAGGTCCTTAAAACACCATCATCATCTAACAACCGTTGATGCTGTGAGGTACTAACACGAAATGCAACTTCTAAAGCCAACGGGTCAACGAGCTGGCCTATGCGTTCATTATTTGCTACAGTTCCACCCTTAACCACAACAACATTTGCCAATGAGCCAGAAAATGTAGCTCGGAGAACTGTGTCCCGTAAATTTCGTTCAGCTTCTGTCAAAGAAATGCCTACGCGTAGCACCCTCGCTTCTGTTTTGTTGAGGCGCGCTTCAGCGGCTTGAAAGGATTGCCGTCTTGTCAGAATAGCTTGATTTGCGGACGATACCGCAAACTCTGCTGTTTCTACCGAAGCTTCTGTTCCCACGCCACGCTCGACCAAATCATTTTGTCGCTTTAACGCTTTCAGCCGCAACGCAGCTTGTTGTCTGGCCGCAGATACTTCATCTCTTGCCAACTCAAGCGCACGGGTTGCCTCACGTAAATCTGCCTGGGCATCGGCCATATCTGCTCGAACTAGGGCTAACGCTGTATCAGCGTTAGATGGATCAATCCGCAGTATAATGTCTCCCTCACTAACCTGTCCCCCATTTTGGAAGTCTGGATGCAGTTCAATAACGGTTCCACCCACTGCGGCGCGAATATCCAAACTGCGTTGGCTTTGGACCTCTCCAAAAACTTGCAAAATAGGAGTCTGTTGCCCAGCCTCAAACGGAACAACATTTACAGCAAAAATTCGTTCGCGCGGTCCGCCTCCTCGGCGTTGACCGTCATCTTTGTTTTCTATGGCTGAGCGAACCATTGAAAAAGCAAAGGCAAATAGAGCCAACGTTGCTCCTAACAAAAACAATCCCGTTAAACTCTTGCGTAAAAAGCGCATAAATGATTCCTATCGTTCTATATTCTACATAGTGCGAACATTCCGTCCGTCACCTTCTATACGCATCAGTTAGTCATTTTCGACGCAAATGTTCATCAAGTCGAGGCAATAATTCTACAAAGTTGCAGGGTTTGTGGCGGATATCCAGTTGATTTACTAAAATTTCATCCCATGCATCTTTGCAGGCGCTGGGGCTACCAGGTAAAGCAAACATAAACGTGCCTTTAGCTACACCCCCTGTAGCTCGGCTTTGAATAGCAGAAGTACCAATTTTTTTCATTGAAATAAGTGTAAAAAATGCTCCAAAAGCGTCTATTTCTTTTTCATAGACATCACGATGCGCTTCAACTGTAACGTCTCTTCCTGTAAGTCCCGTACCGCCAGTAGAAATCACGACATCAACACTCTTATCCGCCACCCATTTATTAAGTGTAGAAACAATAGCAAATCTATCGTCCTGCAAAATTTCTCTTGCAACAAGTATATGCCCTGCATCTTTCACACGGGCCTCCAAGATATCGCCAGACTTATCTTCGTCCAAACTTCTGGTATCAGAAACGGTAAGGAGGGCTATCTTCACAGGCACAAATTTTTCTATTGGATCAGTCTTAACCATTAACTTTCCTTACTAGGCCGGCTTCGTAGCCAAGATTGTAATTCTAATAAATCCTGCCATGCTTGCTTTTTGCGCAAAGGTTGTCGCAATAGGGTCCGGGGATGTACCATCGGCAATACAGGTAAATTAAATCCCTCCTGCCACTGCCCGCGAAAATTGTTGACGCCATGCTTACCTAACACGGAAACACAGCTCGTGTTTCCCATACATAACAAAACTTCTGGGTTTACAAGTTCTACGTGACGACGCGCAAATGGCGTCATCATATCGATTTCAAGTTTTTGAGGATCTCGGTCTTGTGGCGGACGCCAGGGAATAACAGTGGCAATGTAGGTATTTTCTTGGCGACTCAGACCAATTGCAGATAGCATTTTATCAAGTAAGAACCCCTCGGGACCCACAAAGGGTTTTGCCTCCAAGTCTTCTTCACGGCCTGGCGCTTCGCCAAAAATCATCACGCGAGCACTTGGAATACCATCGCTAAAAACTAAGTTTCGGGCGCCGCGTTGTAAATCACAATAGCCAAAATCATTGATGGCTTGTTGAAGCTCAGGCAAGTTTTTAGAAGCAGTAGATGCTTGCTTTGCCAAAACGATTGGATCTGTTTTGTTCAAAATAATAGACGAGTTAACCTGCACTATTTTGGAGTTTTTTTTAAGATTTTCTACAGGTAAAGCGTAGCGATCTATTGGTAGATCGCCAATAGCATCGGACGCGCCCATTTCAGCCTGCCACTCCAGTGCAGCCCGTGCCACATGCCAATCTAATTCGTCCATTTGAAGAACTTAAACTGATCTTCGTGCAAGGTAAATAAAACAAATACACGTGAAGTTTAATAACCGGACTAAAACTTATCCAAATAATTCCATGGTAACTGGATGACAGCCCTTGCCGTAAGCCAGAAGGCTTTATATAGAGCTCCAATCAGAGAGGTATGCATGCGGCTTCAGCATCTTTTAGGAATAGAATACCTTTCCCCACAGCAAATTAATACAATTTTGGATTTGGCAGATCATTATGCCAACAAAAATCGAACCGATTCCCGTAACAGCAATGTTCTATCAGGCTGCACCCAGGTAAACATGTTCTTTGAAAACTCTACGAGAACTCAAGCCAGCTTTGAAATAGCAGGTAAGCGATTGGGTGCAGATGTGATGAACATGTCTATGGAGGCCAGCTCGGTAAAAAAGGGCGAAACTTTAGTTGATACAGCATTAACCCTAAATGCTATGCATCCGGATCTGTTGGTTGTAAGACACCCCCACTCAGGTGCTGTTGACCTACTAGCGCAGAAAGTAAATTGTGCTGTCATAAACGCTGGCGACGGACAGCATGAGCACCCCACACAGGCTTTGTTGGATGCCCTAACAATTCGGCGTTCAAAAGGTAGATTACACCGATTAAATATCGCGATTTGTGGTGATATCGCCCACAGTCGCGTTGCGCGTTCCAATATCATTTTATTGGGGAAAATGGAAAATCGTTTGCGGCTTGTAGGCCCCGCAACCCTAATGCCAACAGGCATAGATGAGTTTGGGGCTGAAGTTTATCATGATATGCAAGAAGGTTTAAAAGATGTGGACGTTGTAATGATGCTACGTTTGCAACGTGAGCGCATGGATGGCGGGTTTATCCCCTCAGAGCGTGAGTACTATCATCGTTATGGTCTTGATGCAGGGAAATTAAGCTACGCCAAGCCTGATGCAATAGTCATGCACCCCGGCCCTATGAATCGTGGTATTGAAATTGATGGTGAGATTGCCGATGATCTGAGCCTTAGTGTCATTCAAGAACAAGTTGAAATGGGTGTAGCTGTCCGAATGGCCGCAATGGAAATCTTGATGCGTAATAGCAGGCAGAATAAAAAAGAGGCGAATGAATGAGATCAAAGAGTGTGACCAATCACAGAAAGAATTATTTTTCAAAATGAAAGAGCCCAGCGATCCTCGTATGTCTGGCAAAATTGCATTCTACGCACTTATCTTCATCGCAGCACTTGTCTGCCTTATGATTTGGGTTGCATGATGAAAGCTTTCCGTATCGCCAACGTCCACCTTATTGATCCAGAAAAGAAAATTGGAGAGGTTGGAAGCATTACCGTCAAAGACGGTTTAATTTCTGCCGATGATCCCAATGTACCCACCATAGATGGCCACGGTAAATATTTGGCGCCCGGAATTATTGATATTGGTACTAAAGTCTGTGAACCAGGTGAACGGCATAAAGAAAGTTTTCGCTCGGCCGGGATTGCAGCCGCTGCCGGTGGGGTAACGACATTAGTTACAAGGCCCGACACCAAACCCGCTATCGACAGCCCAGAAACTCTTGAATTTGCATCAAGGAGGGCACTGGCTGCTTGCATCGTCAATACCTATCAAATGGCAGCATTGACTAAAGGAAGGTTAGGTCGGGAAATGACCGAGATTAGCTTTCTGCAAGATGCAGGCGCAGTTGCGTTCACCGATTGTGATGCAGTTGTATCTGATACAAAAGTGCTATCACGCGCCTTCACATACGCGTGCCAACTTGGCGCCATAGTTATTGGCCACCCGCAGGATCCAGGCCTATCCAAAGGCGCATCTGCAACATCTGGAAAATTTGCCTCTTTGCGCGCCATTCCAGCCGTATCGCCGATGGCCGAAAGATTGGGCATTGAGCGCGATTTAGCGATGGTTGAAATGACAAACGTCAAATATCATGCCGATCAAATTTCCACAGCATTATCATTGCCAGCTTTAGAACAGGCCAAACAAAAAGGCTTAGACGTAACCGCTGGTGTCAGCATTCATCACTTAACTCTGAATGAGTTTGACGTGGCCGACTATCGTAGTTTTTTCAAGGTTAAGCCACCCCTGAGATCTGAAGTGGATAGACAGGCTATGGTCTCCGCATTGGCATCTGGTTTAATTGATATTATCAGCTCTATGCACACCCCCCAAGACGAAGAGTCCAAACGCCTGCCTTACGAGAAAGCCGCTTCTGGTGCTGTAGCACTAGAAACTCTTTTGCCGGCTGCGTTGCGTCTGTACCACGCCGAACAGCTGACCCTTCCGCAACTTTTCAGCGCGCTCTCACTTAATCCTGCAAAGCGATTTGGACTCCCCGGCGGCACATTAAAAAAAGGCGCCCCAGCCGATTTAGTACTTTTTGACCCTAACGTGCCATATATTTTAAATCGTTTCAAACTGAATTCAAAATCGAAAAATACGCCATTTGATGGTGAAAAAATGCAAGGAGTAGTTTTGGCGACTTTCGTTGCGGGCAAGAAAGTATATGAGCGATGACGCCAGAGCTAGTCACGCCACCAATAATTTTAGTACTTTGGACTTTGTTGGGCTATTTGTTAGGTTCCATACCTTTTGGTTCAATCGTTACACACGTCATGGGGCTGGGCGATTTACGCCAAATAGGTTCTGGAAATATCGGCGCCACGAACGTTTTGCGTACAGGCTCCAAACTTGGAGCCGGACTCACCCTTGCTGCAGATATTGGAAAAGCGGGGGCAACAGTGTTTTTAGCGCGTTACCTAGTCGCAGAAGATGCCGCTCAGTTGGCCGGGCTTGCGGCAATTCTCGGACATTGCTACCCTATTTGGCTGAAATTTCAGGGTGGTAAAGGCGTGGCTACGTTTTTTGGATTACTCTTTGTTTTAGCATGGCCAATTGGCTTAGCTGCCGGACTAGCTTGGCTAAGTACTGCAGCTTTATTTAAATATTCTAGCCTAGCCTCTCTTACAGCCGCGGCCGTTATACCAATAATTGTATTATTTTTTCCTTCAAATAACTTATTCTTGCTCAGCATTTCACTAATGGCGTTAATATTCTGGCGACATAAAGGAAATATTATCCGCTTACTAAACTCAACAGAGAGTAAAATTGGTCACAAGTAGCGTCATTAATAAATTTGATACCCCAGTGCAAATCACCCAAAAACAAAAAAATTATACCATCCGATTTAGCCGTGTGAATAAAACTTAATAAGAATAATCTTCATAAATTTTGTTCAAATTGCCATGCCAATCACCATTAAAGCGGGCTAAAAGTGTGTCAGCTGGTGTCATTTCAGTTTCTAAAATATTAATTAAGGGGTCGAGGAATTGCGTTTCATCTTGAGCCAAACCGTTAACACTGCTGCGTGCCCGCGCCTTTAAACCTGCTTTGGAAACCTTAACAGCCTGGCGTGCTAACCCAATCATTTTAACGCCGCTTACTTCAGCCGCCAATCCGTCAACAGAAGCAGCAACGCGCAACGACTCTCGCGTGGCGGCGTCCATCTCCTTCACCAAGTCCCATGCTGCGTCCAAAGAATTTTGATCATAAAGAAGTCCAACCCAAAATGCAGGTAAAGCACACAGGCTGCGCCAAGGCCCACCATCTGCACCACGCATCTCCATAATTTTTTTTATCCGCACCTCTGGAAAAATTGTTGTAAGATGATCTGCCCAATCACTGACTGTTGGCACTTCTCCAGGTAACGCCGGCAATCTTCCCTTTAAGAAGTCACGAAAGGACTGTCCTAACGCATCGATATATTTTCCATTGCGATAAACAAAATACATCGGAACATCCAAAGCATAATCGACATAGCGTTGAAATCCCATACCATCTTCAAAGACAAACGGCAGCATTCCAGTTCTATCTGCATCCAGATCTCGCCAAATTCGAGATCGCCAAGATTTATGTCCGATCACCTTCCCCTCAAAAAAGGGGGAATTTGCAAATAAGGCCGTGGCCACTGGCTGAAGGGCCAACGCCACCCTAAATTTTTTCACCATGTCTTTTTCTGATTTAAAATCCAAGTTTACTTGCACGGTACAAGTGCGGCGCATCATCGTCTGGCCCATGGAACCAACTTTATCCATATAGGCATCCATTAATTGATAGCGGCCCTTTGGCATTAGCTCGACATTTTCATGGGTCCATATAGGTGCAGCGCCTAAGCCGATGAAGCCAACCCCAATTTTATCAGCAATCTCACGAACTTCTTTTAGGTGTGTGTTGACCTCGTTACAGGTCTCATGAACTGTTTCCAGCGGAACACCTGCCAGTTCTAAAGCTCCACCTGGTTCAAGACTAATATTAGCACCACCTTTGGTCAGGCCAATCAAGTAACCACTTTCTTCTAGTGGCTCCCAACCAAATCGATCCTTTAAGCCCAATAGAACTGAATGAATGGAACGCTCGCCTTGATAAGGTAAAGGTTGCAATGTCTGCCTACAGAAACCAAATTTCTCATGTTCTGTACCAACCCGCCAATTCTCTTTGGTTTTGTTTCCACTCTCCAGATAGCCTGCAAGCTGATCAAAACTTTCGATAGGGCCACCACTTGATTGTGGAATAGACATTGTCTTCTCCTGTTGTGAGCCAGATGCTCTCATTTAGAAGTGGTAGTTAGTTTTTCTAAATCAAGGTCTAATTAATGAAGCTTTGCACGATCGCGTTGCCAAATAAGAAAAATATCTGGTTCTTTACCTTGTAAAGCCGCCTCAGCCTGAGAATAATTTATACCAGGCAATGCAACAAGAGCATCGAAAAGGGCATCTGTACCCTCAGCATCGCCCGGCACAGACAACATGCCATCAGGTCCATAAAATATCCATGTGACGTAACCTTTTACGTTTCGGTGCAGTTCTATCCGGTCCAATGAGTCAATCGAAATTGATGTTTCCGAACCCCCAAAAAGATAACTAACGCGCCGTTCATCAATTTCTAATACCCCTGGACCACCCCGACCATCTGGAAATTTAAAGCGCCGGTAAGCATCATGCCCAACTAAAAGACCAATAAGTAAAAAGACCCCACCCACAATTTTAGTGGTACCAAAACTACTAATTAGAATATATAACCCAGCCATAGTGATCATAGCTGACAGAATAAATCCTCGATAGTTCTGAAAGTAAGAAATTGCCTCTGGTCTCACAAAGCTCATTCCCAATCTCCCATATTAGATTGCCAAAGCGTCAACGCAGCTATTGCAGCTGTCTCAGCACGTAAAATTCTTGGACCAAGGGCAATCCTATGGACTTGGGACATTTCTCCTAATCTTTTGCGTTCAGCAGTGCTAAACCCACCTTCTGGTCCTATCAAGATGGCCCAAGGACCAGGCGAGTGAGATAAATCTACTGTGTTGCCTGCAAAGGTTTCATCACAAAACATTATTTTACGGTCATCCCAAACATCCAAAACGTTTGAAAGCTTTTGTAAATCCAAAACAGACGGAACATAGGTTCCACCACATTGTTCGGCGGCCTCGACAGCTTGACTTTGCAGACTGTCCTGGCGAATGCGTTCCAAATTTGTAAAATCTGTTTTGATGGGCATAATTTGAGAGGCACCCATCTCGGTAGCTTTCTCAACGAGAAAATTACTCCGGGACTTTTTTAGGGGGGCAAACATCAGCCAAAGATCCGGGGGTAGCCGTAATGGCCTAGACATATTTCGACATCGCAAAATTCCACTTTTCCTACCCGCTTGAATAATTTCTGCAGACCATTCACCATCCACTCCATTAAATACTTCCAGTTTTTCACCCACCCCCTTTCGCATTACCCGAAAAAGATAATGTGATTGCTCGACTGTCAAAGGAACTGATTGCCCTGCCACCAATGGGTGATCTACATATAAACGAATTACTGAAGCCATGGGATCCAAGATATGCCTCATAATGGAAAACCACCAGAGGGTCAGGTTGCAGATGCAGAAAAAAATAATTGGGTTGACCTGTTAGCTCCCCTTTCAGTACGTCCATATTTACGTCTTTCTCGCTTAGATAGACCAATTGGCACTTGGCTTTTATATATTCCTTGCATCTGGGGCGTCCTCCTGGCGGCACTTCATGGCGGAAATTTACAACTTTGGGACGCCTGGTTAATTCTTGCATGTGGTCTTGGTGCCACTCTTATGCGAGGCGCAGGTTGCACGTGGAACGACATAACTGATCGAAATTTTGATGCACAGGTGGCTCGAACTAAGTCTCGACCTATCCCATCAGGACAAATCAGCGTAAAACAAGCTACCTTTTGGATGATGATTCAAGCCACCTGTGCTTTTGTCATTTTGATGACATTTGGTCCAACAGCAATTATTTTTGGTATCGGCAGCCTTGGCTTGGTAATCATTTATCCGTTTGCGAAGCGATTCACATGGTGGCCTCAAATCTTCTTAGGATTGGCTTTTAACTGGGGAGCATTGCTAGGCTGGGTTGCTCATAGTGGAAGCCTTGATTGGCCCGCTGTACTACTATACTTTAGTGGCATAGCATGGACCCTCTTTTACGATACAATTTACGCCCACCAAGACACAGATGATGATTCACTAATTGGTATAAAGTCTACGGCCAGACTTTTTGGAGAAAAGACACCCTACTGGTTAATTATATTTCTGATTTTAAGTATTTTCTTAATGTTTAGCGCTCTCTTCATCACTAATCCGTCACAGTCGAACTCTCTAGTTATTGGTATGTTAGGTCCAGCGACTTTTGGACTTCATATGCTATGGCAGTTGACACGGCTAAACATAGAAAACAACGAAACCTTGTTGTTATTGTTTCGGGCCAATAGGGAGGCAGGACTATTACCGGTACTGTTTTTTGCCATCGCAAATATGCTATGATTGATCCTCGGTCAGTACCACAGTAAAACGATCCGGAAAGTTAAGGAAAACGAATGAGAGCCGTATCTGTAACAATCTCTGCAGCAGCTTTTTTAATAGCAGGTTTTGCAGCATATTTTATGGCAGGCATCACTGTTGGTTGGATTGAAGATATTTCAGCCAGAGCAGTTGAAAAACGGCTTGTGATGGAAGGCTTTGATTGGGCTAGCGTGCAGACCGATGGCCTTGAAGTAATCTTAGAAGGTGAGGCTCCATCAGAGGCAAGACGTTTTAATGCACTTGCAGCAGCAGGCGCTGTTGTAGAGGCCGCTCGAGTAATTGATAACTTCACAATTCAAGACAAAGGTCCGTTGATAGCACCAAAGTTTTCGGTGGAAATATTACGAAATGATACTGGTATTTCAATAATAGGACTGATCCCGACGTCTTCAGATAAGAAGGGTTTGGTCAAAAGAATTTCTACCATTGCGGATAATCTGCCAGTTGCAGATTTTTTGGAAACAGCAGACTATCCCGTACCAAAGAATTGGCCATCTGCAATTTCATTCTCACTATTAGCGCTTGAACGACTTGAGCGCTCAAAAATATCCGTAGGACAGGGTTGGGTTAAAATCGAAGCAATTGGAGATTCTCCAGAGCAAAAAGCCAAATTACGAGCAGAATTGGTTCGCCGTACTCCCTCAAATATTAGGTCACAAATTTTAATTAGCGCCCCACGCCCTGTAATCACACCATTTACACTTAGGTTTCGCATTAATGACCAAAGATCTCTATTTGACGCTTGTTCTGCAGGATCTACTGATGATGCGAATTTAATATTAAATGCAGCTAAGGCTTCAGGCTTTAATGGTTCACAAGTCTGTCGCCAAGGTCTTGGGTCGCCTTCTCCACAATGGGGCTATGCCGCAGCACTTGTCATTGGAGCTTTGGCAAAAATAGGTCAGGGTTCAGTCGCTATGAGCGATGCAGATGTAAGTCTGACAGCAATAGCGGGTACTGATCCTATCTTGTTCGAAAGAATTACTCGTCGGTTAGAGTCTGAGTTGCCCGATGTATTTGTATTGCAAAAAATGTTGTTGGTAGAAACAGATAATAAGGAAGGACAAGAACCACCCGCAATGGTCGCTACTCTATCACCAGAAGGACAAGTACAGGTTCGTGGGCCAGTTCTTGATGCTCTCGCGCAGAGCACACTCAAATCTTTTGCTTTTGCTACATTTGGAACCAAAGACGTACTTCTAGCAACCAAAATTCGAGAAACTTTACCAGCTGGCTGGTCGGTACGTACAATGGTTAGCCTTGCCGCATTAGGTGAACTTAACTCTGGACTCGTTGAAGTATCTCCAAATTTAATTTCAATATCTGGGCTCACCGGAGACAAAGCTACAAGTACTAAAATTTCACAAATCTTACTTGATCGAATGGGAAATTCTGCCTTGTTTGAATTGGATGTTACTTATCGCGAAGAGCTTGACCCACTTGCCCGTTTATTAGATAAAAATGAGTGCCTGAAAGAAGTTACTAATTTAGTTAAATCCAATAAAATTACTTTTGAACCCAGCTCCACAACGCTCGATACAAATAGCCAAAAAACAATTGCAGCAATTGCCGAAGTACTCAGCCAATGCGCTGAAGTTCAAATTGAAATAGGTGGGCATACGGATAGCCAGGGACGTGAAGAAATGAATTTAAATCTGAGCCAAAGCCGCGCCGATTCTGTGTTGAATGCACTTCGATCAGAAAAGGTAAAAATGAAAACTTTAACTTCTATCGGTTACGGTGAAACTACACCTATCGAAGATAATAAAACAGAAGAGGGTAGAGAAGCTAACCGTAGAATTGAGTTTCGCCTCATGAAAACTGTGACACCAGTTAAAGACTTATCCATAAAAGCTGAGGAGGCTAGCAATGAATAGAAGTGAGTTCATCATCACGACGGCAATTATTTTATTTGTGGCTTTTTGCGTTGGATGGTTTGCAAATTGGCTGGTGCATAGGTTCACCCGTCTAAGCCAATCCGATATTGGAGAGTTGGAAAAAATGTCTAAGTCATTGCATGACGCCGAGGAATTGAGAGATCAAGCCATCACCTACTTACAAACCCGAGAAACAGAAATGTCTTCACAGCTACTACAGACGGAAGCTGAACTGCGTGCTGCAATGGAAGGATTGCGTGACGCTAGGACAGAAGCCGAAGAGCTTAGAACTTATGTCGAGAAACGAAAACCAATTAACCCATCCGAGAATTAAAGTTATCCACCCACGATCCTAACTCGAATTCATCCTTAGCTCTTGGCTCCACCCATTTCCCTAAACCTTCCGATATTTCTTTTTTCCAGAAGGGTGCACGAGATTTGAGACAGTCCATGAGGAATTGTGCACCAGCAAAGGCATCCTGACGATGCGGCGCCGCTGTGGCAATCATCATTATAATTTCTTTAGGTTTCAAAGTCCCATGCCGATGAATTACAAGAGCGTCCTCCAATTCAAAGCGGTCAATAGCTAACTCAGTAAATTTTTGGAGTGCGATTTGGGTCATGGCCGGATAATGTTCAATAATCATATGATCTAAAGCGCCACTATCATTTCGGACTATACCAGTGAAGGTTACGATAGCTCCCGATGATTCTACTTTAGTACCAAAATTGGATATCTCTGCGGAAACATCAAAAGGTTTTTCCTGAATACAGACAGCCAATTTAGCCCCCTGTCATCGGAGGAAAAAACGCAACTTCGCATACATTTGTTAATGGAGTGGTAAAATCACTAAGCTCTTGATCAACAGCAACTTTTATTTGTGAAAGATCTTTGAACGCCACACCGTATGCTGGATCTCGACTAATAAGCTGATCCACAAGTTGCGCGACAGTTAACGCATCAGTTTCAATAGTTTCTTTGCTGCGCCCTACCCGTTCACGCACCCAAGCAAAGTAGAGAATCTCAATTTGCATCGAAATCAATCCCGCAAATATGGAAGCGCTTTTCGAAAATAATCCACCCCCGTGATCAAAGTAAGACTTGCCGCAATCCATAGTAAAATTACCCCTCCATACCAAACAAAATACATACCAGAATAGCAAAAACCAAAATCATTTGAAATCTCAGCATGACTCAATGGGTTTTTAGGCTCCAGAGAGATTCCTTGCTGCGCAGGTTCAATCTCAAGGCAAAATTCAAAAATTCCAACAGCAAAGAGTAATGCAATTGCAAGCATTTGTACTGTGGTTTTCCATTTAGCAAGTTTTGTTACCTGCAAGCTACTGGCCATGTCACCCATAAACTCTCGCAATCCTGATACAAAGATTTCTCGAAAGACGATAATTGCTGCAGGCAACAAGATAAGTGGATTAAGCCCAAAGATACTTGTTAAAACTAATAGGGCGATTACGACCATCGCCTTGTCTGCAATGGGATCCAGCATCCTACCCAGTTTGCTTTCCTGCTTCCAAGCACGAGCTAAAAATCCATCTAGCCAGTCTGTTAAAGCCGCCCCCACAAATAATATTAGGGCAGCCCAATCTGCATAGGGGCGCGTAAAATACAAAAACATCAACGCAACCATTGGAGCGGCAATCAAACGGATAGTTGTCAAGATATTCGGTAGCGTCAACATGGTTACATATTTACCTCGGTTACAGAGAACGTGCCACCCTTAACAGCTATAATTTCAAAAATTTGGAAATTGAAATTCTTTTATCCTAACAATTAATTAAAATTTCAGGTTTGAAAATGCTTGTATATTGTCTCTGCCATTAGATCAGAGACCCCATTGACCGCTTTTAAATCGACTAGATTTGCTCTCGCAACTGCTTTTCCGGATCCAAAATGTACTAACAGTGCCTTCTTTCGTTTAGGACCAACTCCTTCAATATCATCCAGCGGATTTTTCATATTGGCTTTTGCTCGCCTTGCCCGATGCGTTCCAATAGCAAATCGGTGTGCTTCATCACGCAAGCGTTGTACAAAGTACAAAACAGGATCATTTTGACGTAACACTAGGATTGGCTTCCCTGTTCTATGAAATTCTTCTTTTCCTGCATTACGATCAACGCCTTTAGCAATACCAATCATTGCTATATCGTGGACACCCCATTCTTCCATAATTATACGCACCGCACTGACCTGTCCAACTCCACCATCAATCAAAAGTAAATCAGGCCAGGCGTCAGATTTTCGTTCAGGATCTTCTTTTAACAAACGTTTAAACCGCCGCCCTAAAACCTCTTTCATCATACCAAAGTCATCGCCCGGTGTGAGATCGTCACCCTTAATATTAAATTTCCGGTACTGTGATTTGATAAAGCCATCTGGCCCCGACACAATCATTCCCCCTACCGCATTCGTGCCCTGAATGTGACTGTTATCATAGACTTCAATACGACGTGGCGGTTCTAACAAATCAAAGGCATCCGCAAGCCCTTTTAGGAGCTTGATTTGAGTGGCAGATTCAGACATCCGACGCCCAAGACTTTCACGCGCGTTTCGAGTAGCCCCCGCCACTAATTCCACTTTTTCACCACGCATGGGGACCATAATATCAACTTTGCGTCCCTGCCTTTCAGTAAGAGCGTTAGCCATAAGGCCAAGGTCTTCAAGCTGATGCGACAAAAGTAATAAACTAGGTATCTCCTTGGTATCATAAAACTGTCCAATAAACGCCTCCAAAACTTCAGCCGTACCAACGTCAGGACCAACCCGTGGATAAAAATCTTGATTGCCCCAATTTTGATTGGAGCGAATGAAAAAAACTTGCACACAAGCCTGGCCACCCTCAAGATGCAAAGCGATTATATCTGCTTCGTTGACGCCACGCGGATTAATACCCTGATTAGTTTGCACTTGAGTTAAGGCCCGTATCCGGTCACGCAGCCCAGCAGCCTTCTCAAACTCCATAGCTTCCGAGGCCTCAGCCATCTGAGCGGCTAGATCTTCTTGGACATGAAAAGATTTTCCCTTTAAGAAATCATCAGCTTGATGAACTAAGCCTGCGTAATCCTCTTTACTTATTTTACCGCCACAAGGTCCTGAACACCGCTTGAGATGATAATTAAGACAGGGTCGATCACCAGAAGCCACCTCCTTATCACTACAAGAGCGCAGCAAGAAAACTTTTTGAAGTGTATTTAATGTACGGTTGACCGCCCCGACACTAGCAAAAGGGCCGTAGTAGCGTCCAGCCCTATCCTTGGATCCACGATGTTTTTCTATACGAGGAAAATCATGCTCAGTAGAAATAAAAATATACGGAAATGATTTATCATCACGAAGTAGAACATTATATTTAGGTTTTAATTGCTTGATTAAATTCTGTTCTAGCAACAATGCTTCAGTTTCAGTTTTTGTGGTGAGAAACATCATACTTGAAGTTTCTTTGATCATACGGCTAATACGAGCGGAATGCCCATGGGACCTTGTATAACTTGCAACACGGTTTTTTAGGTTACGTGCTTTTCCAACGTAAAGCACGCGACTCTCTAAATCCAACATCCGATATACACCCGGCGAGCTATCTAAGCGCGTGAGATAATCAGCAATTAATTCATGCCCTACCAAGGATGGAGATTTGTTTACCATAAAAGCTTTAGTGTTGAACGATTCTTAGAGTGCCTGCACTGAATTTTGACAGGTGGCAAGTACTAAACCATCCCCGCTACCTGTGTATAACTCTGGGGTCAAAGTTCAAAAATGTTAGCTTTTTCCAAGTTTTAGCTACTTTTTACCCCAACTTATGGAAAATGTATAAATACTTAACCCTTTGTTTTATAACTAAAAAAAAATTTCATGCAATTCAAATACCTGAATTTACTTACTTTTTTTATTTTGAAAATCAGTAAAAGCTGCAGAGGTGCACAACTCCCAATTTATTTTATCCATCAAGTCCCAAAACATCAGGGGTTTGCCAACCAAGGTGCTGCCCCCCATCGACGCATAATAATTGTCCTGTGATCGCGGGTGCTTTCAAAAAATAACCTACCGCAGCTGTTATATCTGATGGGTTCGACCCACGGCCTAACACCGTTTCGGCACGCTGTCTGGTAAAGTGTTGAGATGATTGACGAACCCCCTGAACGGTCGGCCCCGGACCAATCGCATTAACTCGTATGTTTGGAGCTAAGGCACGCGCGGCGGTTTGAGTAAAAGCCCAGAGCCCCATCTTAGCCAACGTATAACTCATAAAATCTGGAGTTAGTTTGCGTACGCGTTGATCCAGCATATTTATCACCAATGCTTGCGCCACTGGTTCATTCATTTCATCAAGCTCATATTTAGGGGCTTGCTTGGCAAGTTCTTGTGTTAAAACAAAAGGTGCCCGTAAATTACTCTCCATATGTCTATCCCAACTACTTCGTGTAGCAGTGTCGATTGTATCATGTTCAAAAATAGATGCGTTGTTTACTAATAAGCTCAAGTCGCCACCCAAAGCCTCAACAGCGTGCGACACTAAAGTCTGTGACTGTGCCTCATCCAGAAGATCCGCCCGCAATGACACAGACTTTTGACCCATGGCCTCAATCTCCGATACCGTGCTACGAGCTTCGTCTACTGATGTTGCGTAATGCACAGCAACATCATAGCCCTGTCCAGCCAAATATAAAGAAATATCATGGCCCAATCTAATGGCACCGCCGGTAACCAACGCACGCATAAAAGTTCTCCTCATATCTATTTATTAAAAGATTTACCAAATAAAAGGGTCGCAAAGAGTCCCCATCCTCAAACCATATTACAAAAAAGCTGACTATCTAAACCCCCACATTGAGAGAAATTGGTCATTAACTTTCAGTAGATCATCCAAACTACTGGATCAACGCTACTGTACTAGTCGTCCTTGCGGGCATGGCCACAAGCGCATGGTCCCCGTCCAAGTCTATAGCGCCCACATTTAGAACATTTGGCGCTTAATATTTTTTTCTGGCCCGGAAACTTTAGACGACCAAACATTGCAAGAATTGCAATTCCAATCAAAAAGAAAGTTACTATCTTAACCAACATTTAATTAAAGTCCAAAGTGCGAGAAGGCCACTCGCTCCTCAATACCATGATTTAAATCGCCAAAAAGTTGCATGCCAAAACGCGAAAGAAGATGTTTTTTCTGGCCGTAGTTGTTAAATTTAACTTTTTGACCAAACTTTTCTTGCATCATAGGAACTAGATGCCCAATGGCATCTGCAAGACCGTCGTTAACAGCATTCTTGCCTACCCAAATCTCACCTGTAAATACATCGCGGTCCACAAGCTTAGTTCCTCGTCTTTCAGCAATGTATTGTTTAAACGTTTGATGAACTTCATCCAAAAGACTTTTCAAGCGGACAACATCTTCCTTCTTTTGAGGTTGAAATGGGTCTAACATTGATTTTGATGTTCCTGCTGTATGGACCCGACGCTCGATACCATAACGCTCAATAAGTTGGTTCAAACCAAAGCCAGAAGAAATTACTCCAATGGAACCCACAACTGATGACTGATCCAAATAAATTTCATCGGCACTCGCCGCCAGCCAGTAACCACCTGAAGCAGCAACATCCTCAACAAATGCGTAAACCGGAATTTTCTTTTCGTCAGCCAATCTTCGAATGCGAGATCCAATTAAAGAGGATTGGACCGGACTTCCTCCAGGAGAATTTATAACCAAAGCAACGGCACTGGGGTTTTTCCCAAAAGCTTTGTCTAAAACGGGGGCAAGTGCATCGTCATTAAGGCCTCGACCAGTGGCGATCATGCCATTCAATCGTACGACTGATACTGATTTGCGTTTGCGGCGAAAAGGAATTTTAAATTTCATATTGATCACATAGTGTACGCCTAAGCCCAGAACAAGCCAGCCGAACAAAAATCAGCTGCGAATGCGCCAACCAGTTTTAAATATCCACCAGATGAAGGTCATGCATCCCAACGTAAACAGACCTATTGCCCCCAAGCTCAATCCAATCGACACATCCGCCTGTCCAAAAAAAGCCCACCTAAAGCCCGAAATTAAATAAACTACCGGATTAAAGAGGCTCACGGTTTGCCATATTTGAGGCAACATCGAGATCGAATAGAATGAACCACCTAAAAAAACCAGTGGCGTCACCACGAGTAGTGGCACGAGATTGAGTTGTTCAAAGTTTCCAGCCCAGATACCAATAATAAAACCCAAAAGTGAAAAAGATAAGCAGGTCAAGACTAAAAAACAGAGCATTGCTACGGGATGCTGGATATCCAAATCTACAAATAGAAAGGCAGTAGCCAAGATTATTAGACCAATGATGAGGCTCTTTGTGGCGGCGGCTCCAACATAGCCCACTACAATCTCCAAAAAATTGACTGGTGCTGAGAATAATTCGTAAACAGTACCAATGAATTTTGGGAAATAGATCCCAAAACTAGCATTTGCTATCGATTGGGTCATAACTGTCAACATTATCAATCCAGGAACAATAAACGCGGCGTATTCTATGCCGTCTACTGTTTCTATACGACTTGCAAGTGCAGTACCAAATACAACAAAATATAGGCTAGTCGATATTACTGGCGATAAAAAGGATTGTAACAATGTCCGAAAAAATCGAGCCATTTCGAAAGTGTAAATTGCCCTTACTCCTTGAAAATTCATGTTGAGCTCTCCTTTACCAGACCAACAAAAATATCCTCCAAACTGGATTGCTGAGTTTGAACATCACGCATTTGCATCCCTGCGGCCTGCAGATCATTTAGAAGACCTGTTATCCCAGTTCGTTCAGATTTAGTATCATAAGTATAAGTGAGGGCCATGCCATCTTCGGCTAAATCCAGGTCATAACTTTTGAGTTTCTTTGGAATATTATTTGCAGCTTCAACTAAATCAATACGTATCTTCTTTTTACCCATACGAGCCATGAGCGCGTCTTTATCTTCTACCAGTAAAATTTCTCCACCGTTGATTACTCCAATCCGGTCAGCGATCGCTTCAGCTTCTTCAATGTAATGTGTAGTTAATATAATAGTTACGCCCTGCTTTTTTAGTTTGTTAACAGTGTTCCACATGTCTTTCCGAAGCTCCACGTCGACCCCCGCGGTAGGTTCATCCAGAAACAAAACCCTTGGCTCATGCGACAGTGCCTTGGCAATCAAAACACGTCGCTTCATCCCGCCAGAAAGCGTTATAACCCGGGCATCTTTCTTATCTAATAAGGACAAGGATTTCAAAACCTGCTCAAGGTACTCTTCATTTTTTGGCCTTCCAAATAATCCTCTGGAGAAGCGAATAGAGTTTATTACAGTTTCAAACGGCTCTAAAGTTATTTCTTGCGGCACGAGGCCAATCATCGCACGCGCTTTTCGGTAATCCGCAACAATGTCCATGCCACCAACAGTTATTTTACCCTCAGTAATCTTTGAAATACCACAAATAGTTGAAATCAAAGTCGTTTTTCCAGCACCATTAGGTCCTAAAAGGGCCAAGATCTCACCCTCTTGAATTTCCAAATTAATACCCTTGAGCGCGTCAAGCCCGCCCGGATAGGTTTTTTTTAAGTTCTGGACGGAAACAATCCCAGTCATGAAAATTCCTTTGAAAATTTTGAAGCTTCATGCCACATCTGCCTTTTATTCTGAAATCACAACCCCATTAGTTTTATTTAAATTAATCAGGTACCTATCTCTATACCGAAGGCATCCGCTGTTCTATAATCTCAGACCACCAGCTACAGCCGGCCGGTATGGCGCTATCATCAAAGTTATACATTGGGTGATGAACCATTGCCGTGTCACCGTTACCAACCAAAATATATGCTCCAGGTCGTTCTTCGAGTAGATAAGCGAAATCTTCGCCTCCCATAACTAAATCAGCTTCCTCGCAAGAACCAGAGACCGATCTTGCAACTTCCGACGCAAACTTTGTTTGTTCCTCATGGTTAACCATAACCGGATAGCCGCGGCGATAATTAACATCAGCAGAGCCACCAAAGGTAGAGGCTGTCCCCTCACAAATTGCCATTATCCGTTTTTCAGCCAGGACACGCATTTCTTTGGACATCGTTCGCACTGTGCCTTTTAAGTGCACACTTTGCGGGATTACGTTGTAGGCTTTTGATGAAGTTTCAAACGATGTCACCGAAACAACGATTTGATCAATTGGATCAGCATTGCGGCTGGCAATAGTTTGCAGTGCCAAAACCAAATGACTCGCCATTATTGTGGTATCAACTGTTTCATGCGGTTTCGCGGCGTGTCCTCCAAGCCCCTCAAGCGCAATATCGAACTGGTCAGTTGCTGCAAAAAAAGGCCCTGAACGAATTGCGAAATCACCCACTGGCATACCAGGCATATTATGCATGCCGTAAACTTCTTGGATATTCCAACGTGCCATCATTCCATCATCACACATTTCTTTGCCACCACCACCACCTTCTTCAGCAGGTTGAAAAATCACGACTGCAGTCCCGTCAAAGTTACGGGTCTCACATAGATATTTGGCGGCACCTAACAGCATCGCGGTGTGTCCATCATGCCCGCAGGCGTGCATAGCCCCCTCAACTTTTGAAGCATAATTAAGCCCAGTTTGTTCATGAATGGGTAATGCATCCATATCAGCTCGCAGCCCAATCACCATGCCGGAACCCGTCTTATTGCCCTGGATCACACCAACGACACCAGTACGGCCTATGCCCTCTACGACTTCATCACATCCAAATTCACGTAGCTTGTCAGCAACCAGCGCGCTGGTACGGTGAGTTTCAAACAATATTTCTGGGTTTTGATGAATATCACGCCGCCAGGCCGAAATATCATCATGCAACTCAGCAAATCGGTTCTTTACGGGCATTGTTAACTCTCCGCTAATAAAGGTTTATTGGATTCTATTTTTGCCTTATTTAAGCTTTTTTAATAAGTCACGCATAAATTGATGACCTGCTTCAAACTGCACCACTTCGATAAACTCATTGGGCTGATGGGCTTGAGCAATATCGCCCGGACCACAAACCACTGCCGAATATCCAGCAGCTTGAAACTGCCCTGCTTCAGTTCCATAACTTACGACATGGCTGGCATTATCACCTGTAATAGTGCGCACTAAACTTTCAGATTCACCAGCCTCTTCTGGCTTCAATGGCGGAACAGAAAATCGTCGTTCCAAAACAATGTCTGTTTCAGGGCGTATAGCCTGCATCGCAGCTTTTATCTCACTCACTTTATCAGAATACATCTGGTCCAATATAGCCGGCTCGTCACCAGGTACTGCTCGGTAGAACATATTGAAATGACAGTCCTTGGCAGTAATATTATCAGCGGTACCGCCCGAAACCCTCCCAACATGCCATGTCGTGTAGGGGGGATCAAACATAGCGGCTAACGGACCTGGGGTTGCTGATCGATTTAATTCGTTCTGTTCAGTAGCCCAGTGAATAAGTCGGGCGCCCTCATGAATCGCGCTCACACCCTGATAGTGGATCGAGGAGTGAACCTCAAAACCTATAACATGCGTAGAGAAAGCATTCCCACCCTTGTGACCAGTTACCGCTTTGAGCATTGATGGTTCACCCACAATCACGGCCGAACCTTTCGGCACCAAACCCCGCATAGCTTCAATCATTGGTGGCGCACCAGTACAGCCAACTTCTTCGTCAAAACTTAGAGCTAACTGCAACGGCCGAGTAACCTGTTCATAGTGTGCTTCGACTAAGGCCCAGATCGCCAAAGCATCAAAACCCTTCATGTCGCAGGTGCCACGACCATAATACTTGCCATCTTTTTGGACTACTTCCCACGGATCAGTTTCCCAGGGTTGGCCATCAATAGGCACAACATCCGTATGCCCCGACAATACAACCGCACCCTCCACATCTGGACCCACATGCGCAAACAGCGCTGCTTTTTCTGGTTGGTTCGGATCAGGCCACCGGTGCGAAGTAATCCCATGCGAATTTAAATAAGTTTCAACCCAATCAATTAGGGGCAGATTGCTATCGCGGCTTACAGTCGGAAAGCTGATCAGCCGGCTCATTAGCTCTAATGGTGTTAGGCGCTCAACAGTTTCTGATAACATTTTAATATCCACTATTTGTTACTAATACTTTATGGCCTGGCGCCACCTCACGGTAGACTGATGGCTCAGCATCATAGGAAAGAGGGTGGATTGGGGAGGGGATCGGTTTAAAATTTAGATCCTTTTCTTCTTTACGTTTACGTGGATCGGCGATCGGAACCGCCTTCATTAACGCTTGTGTATAGGCATGCTGTGGATTTTCAAACACGGCAGAACGCGGACCCATTTCAACAATACGACCCAAGTACATGACGGCAACATTGTGACTTACCCGTTCAACCACAGCCATGTCGTGCGAAATAAAAAGAAAAGACAAGTTCAATTCAGACTGTAATTCCATCATCAAATTCAACACTTGAGCCTGCACTGACACATCCAAAGCAGAAACTGCTTCATCGGCTATAATCAACTTTGGGTTTAGGGCCAGAGCACGGGCAATTGCTACACGCTGGCGTTGCCCGCCCGATAACTCGTGTGGATACCGACGCATAAAGCTGTGGGGCAACTCAACGCGGTCAAATAGCATCTGAACCCGCTCCTGAACTGCTTTCCCCTCTAGGGTGGCGAAGTTATGAATTGGTTCGGCAACTTGATCTGACAGTTGCATCTGTGGGTTAAGTGACGCAAATGGGTCTTGAAAAATCATTTGCATATCAAGACGCGAGTTTCGCAAGCCATTACGTTCAAGCGCCATAATATCTTTACCACCAATACGAACACTGCCCCACTGAGGTTCCTCTAAACGCAGAATTGAACGCCCAACGGTTGATTTTCCACAACCAGATTCCCCAACCAACCCCAAGGTCTGTCCTTTATTTATAGTAAAAGATACGTCCTCAACCGCATGTACATTAGCAACTTTTCGACGAAGCATTCCCCCTTTGACAGCAAATCGAGTTGTTAGACTTTCAACCTCCAGCAATAATTCATTAGTGCCTTTTATTGGAACTGCAGCAGATTGTTGACGGCTCATAAGGACCATTGGTTCAGGGTATTTCTTACCGGACATTTCACCTAATTTAGGAACAGCTGCCAACAATGCCTTCGTGTATAGGTGTTGTGGATTTTCGAAAATCTCTTCAACCGTGCCCTCCTCTACTTTTTTACCACGAAACATCACCACAACTCGATCCGCCATTTGCGCCACTACTGCCATGTCGTGGGTAATGAACATCACCGCGGTGCCAGTCTCCCGCTTTAGTCGGTCAATCAGGGCCAAAATTTCTGCTTGAATGGTTACATCAAGCGCAGTTGTAGGTTCATCCGCAATCAACAAGCGAGGCTTACAAGCCAGCGCCATTGCAATAACAACCCGTTGGCGCATTCCACCAGATAATTCATGGGGATACTGCTTCAACCGACGCTCAGGTTCCGGAATACGAACCTCCCTCATCAATTCCAGTGCCCTAGCCGATGCAGCAGATCTAGAAAGGGACGCATGCAAGCGTAAACCTTCAGTCAACTGGCGTTCAACCGTAAACACTGGGTTTAGTGCAGTCATTGGTTCCTGAAATATCATCCCAATCTCGTTGCCACGGATGGAGCGCATGAGGTTTGGATCAGTTTTAGCTAGGTCAATTTCATCAGAATCTTTTCGGTTAAATAATAAACGACCCCCAGTAATTTCACCACCACCAAACTCAACCAGACGCATTAATGAAAGTGAGGAAACAGATTTTCCTGAACCAGATTCGCCGACAAGACAGACTGTTTCACCCGATTTAATATTAAAAGATACGTCAGAAACGCCAACTACAGGACCATCTTTTGTCTGAAACTCAACTCGTAAATCCTTAACTTCCGCAATTGTTTTGTCTCGCAAGCTTGAGTCAGCACGGTCCAACATAAGTCCCCCAATTTATCCCAAGTTGTGGGCCTATCAAAACGCTAAGGCCACCCAACAAGCACTGTTAACAAGTGCAATCTTTTTAATCAATAAAGATTGTTTTTTAATCAATTGAGTTGCTTTTCTTTTTAGAAACTGCTTGTTTAGGATGTATTGGTTTTGGGGGAAAAACCAAAGGCTGCTGATCGACGATGCATTTTGTATGGTTAAGATGTTACCCATAATGGCCCCTTCCAACCATCCATAGCACCGCTTTTTTACTAAAGGCGCGGAATCATATGGCACCTAGGTGTGCCCAACAAGGAGTGTATTATGAAACTAAAAACCCTTTTGCTTGGGGCTATCGCGACAACAGCGTTTGCGTCCATAGCGATGGCGGATGGTCACGAGGGCGAACGTGCCCGTGACGGCGAAGTCAAAATTATTTACTGGCAGGCACCATCAATCCTAAATCCCTACTTATCAGGTGGTACAAAAGATATAGAATCATCAGCTCTCGTCATTGAGCCAATGGGCCGCTACGACCAAAATGGTGACATGGTGCCATACCTGGCAGCAGAGATTCCAACGGTTGGGAATGGTGGTGTTTCCAAGGATCTGACATCAATTACTTGGAAGCTGCAAGAAGGGCTTTTGTGGTCTGATGGGTCAGCAGTTACCTCGGCGGACTTAGTTTTTACCGCCAACTACTGTATGGATCCCGAAGGTGGCTGCGCGCAGTTGGAAAAGTTTGATGGAGTTGTAAGCGTCGAAGCAATTGATACGCTAACAACCAAAGTGACTTTCAAAGAAGCAAAACCAAATCCTTATGGACCTTTTATGGGTGGACAGTCACCAGTCATTCAAGCGGCTCAATTCGCAAACTGTACGGGTGCACGCGCACCAGGGTGTACAGCAGAAAACTTTGGCCCCATTGGTACAGGCCCATTTGTTGTAACAGACTTTAAACCAAATGATGTGATCCAAATGGTTGCCAATGATAATTACCGTACGGCCGGTAAGCCAGCCTTTGCATCGTTGACTTTCAAAGGCGGCGGCTCGGCTGAAGCCTCTGGACGCGCAGTAATGGAAACTGGTGAGTATGATTACGGCTGGAACTTACAATTAGCCCCAGACGTGATCGCAAAAATGGCACAAGGTGGCAAAGGTGTACCAATACAAGCATTTGGAGCATTGGTTGAACGCCTCGAGATGAACCTCACCAATCCTTCGCCAGATCTCCCTCCTGAGACACGCTCAACGGTGGCAGAACCCCACCCGTTCCTGTCTGACCAAGCCGTTCGCGAAGCACTATCAATGGCTATCAACCGCCAGGAACTGGTTGACGTAGGCTATGGTGACGCAGGCAGGCCAACCTGTAACTTGGTACCGGCACCAGCACTCTACGCATCAGACAACACAGGATGCCTCACTCAAGACATAGCAGGTGCAAACGCCATGCTAGAGGCAGCTGGATGGGTTAAGGGTTCAGATGGTATTCGAGCAAAAAATGGTGTTCGGCTTTCTATCCTATACCAAACATCCACAAATGCCGTTCGTCAGGACTTCCAAGCACTTATCAAAGATTCATGGAACCAAATTGGTGTTGAAACTGAATTGCGTAACCTTGACGCGTCAGTATTCTTTGGTGGGGACGCGGGCTCGCCTGATACATATCAAAAGTTCTATGCAGACGTAGAGATGTATGCGAACGTATTTGATGGCACCGACCCTCAGGCCTATCTCGCGGCATACCGTTGCGGAAATGAGCCTAAACCATCAAGTCAATGGCAGGGTCCAAACATCAACCGCTTCTGTGATCCAGCATATGACGCAATGATTGACGAACTAGCTCGCACAGGTGATCTCGCAAGGCGCGGTGAGCTTGGCAAAAAAATGAATGATATGCTGACAAAAGACAGCTTTGTTATCGTTCCTTTGGTTGATCGTGGTCGTGTATCAGCTCATGCAAACAGTTTGGGTGGAGTTATTCTCAACACCTTTGACTCAGAGACTTGGAATGTGGCTGACTGGTACCGCAAAGGTAACTGAGTTAGTTACCTGTTCGGAACAACTTTGAACAATTAAAATCTGTAAGGTACGCCTCGGCGTACCTTACTCCCACAAAATGTGATTCCGACGTACAAAGGCCCCACATATGCTGAACTTCACAATCCGTCGATTGTTATTCTCAATACCGACGCTTTTGTTCATCAGTATTGTAATATTTGGCCTGCTCCAAATGGCACCTGGAGATCCAATGGCACAAGTGCCACTGACCGTCCCCGATGAGGTGAAACAGAAAATGCGCGAGGCCCTTGGCCTTGGGGCACCTGTCCACATTCAATATCTAAAATGGCTTAACCAATTCTTCATCGTAGAACCAAAGTTCTTAATAGATTGGATGACCCACAGCAGCTTACTATTTGGTTGGTTGCCTGACACACAATTAGGAATGGTTTATGATGCTGAGTTACAAAAACTAGTCCCACAACAGCGCAATATCAGCTGGCAGACCCGAAGCCCAATCATGGATATCATCATCCAGCGTATTCCGCAGACATTATGGGTTGTTGGCCTGGCATACCTAGTTGGGATTTTGATAGCTCTGCCAATTGGTATCTACTCAGCCTATCGACACTATTCTATCTTTGATCAGACAGGTACGTTTGTCACAATGGTCGGGTTTTCAATTCCACCCTTTTTCACGGGGCCTCTACTGATCGTAATATTTTCTGTCACACTTGGCTGGTTACCATCCATCTATGATACGACCCACGTAGTGAATGATTGGGCTAGTTTCAAATATCAACTCTCGCAAATGATACTGCCAGTCATGGTTTTAGCGCTCCAAACAACAGCTCAAATCAGTCGCTACATGCGAGCTTCTGTGCTAGATAACCTAAGCCAAGACTACGTACGCTCGGCTAGAGCCAAAGGACTTAAGGAGAGCGTAGTTGTGATGGTGCACGTGCTCCGCAATTCAATGATCCCAGTGATTACTATTATTGCGCTCGGCGTACCATCTATCTTTGGTGGGGCAATCATTACTGAGAACGTTTTTGGTGTAAACGGGATTGGTCAGCTGTTAATCACTGCTCTGTTTGCGAATGATATTCCTATGGTCATGACTATTACGTTTATTTTTGCGATTATGATTGTGGCATTTAACCTTATTGCCGATGTCCTATATGGCGTACTCGACCCGAGGATTCGCTATGACTGAAACATCAACCAAAATTGAAGAGATTGATCCATATTCGTCTCTCCAGGATCTAGAGCCAGCGAAGGCGCCGCGTAATCACTGGCTGGACGTATGGGATCAATTTAAAAGGCATAAGGGGGCTGTCTTCGGGGGTGGTTTTCTTATTTTTATCACGCTTGCAGTCCTGCTAGGCCCGTACATATGGAATGTTGAGCCTCAAAAACTAGATATTCGCAATAAAGACGTACGACCGATCTGGACTATAATTTGGGATAGTTCGGCAAAGACACTTTGGCATCGGCCGTTCGGCACGGATAATTTGGGCCGTGATATTCTTGCAAATATGATCGCAGGAGGCCGTGCATCAATGGCCGTAGGCTGGACAGCAATGCTCCTCTCACTGATCATTGGCACTGCAATAGGTATCGCTGCTGGTTATTTCAAACGCCTTGACGGTGCGCTGATGCGCTTAACTGATCTATTTCTCTGCTTGCCAATCCTGCCTCTGCTCTTAGTCGCCGTGACCCTTTTTCGTCAACCACTGCGTGCTAATTTTGGACCAGAAGGCGGGATGTTTATTTTAATCGTTGTGGTAGTCGGTGTCACGAGCTGGATGCAAACTGCCAGAATTGTACGTGGTGAAATCTTAGCCCTCAAGGAACGCGAATTCATTCTTGCCGCTCGTTCAATAGGAACCACACCAGGCGCAATAATTCGTCGTCACCTGCTGCCAAATGTTATATCACCAATAATGGTCTCTGCCACGCTTGGGCTAGCAGTAGCTATTATAACCGAGAGCGCATTGTCATTTTTAGGCGTCGGGTTCCCATCAGATTTTCCCACATGGGGGAAAATGCTAGCAGATGCAGTGCCGCGTATGGAACAATATCCAGAACGCGTCTTATTGCCGGGTATCGCAATCTCATTAACCGTGCTGGGGGTCAATTACCTGGGCGATGGGCTGCGGGACGCATTAGATCCACGCATCCGCGGTCGTTAATTGCTGCTAGCTCGTCGCGATGGACATAATTTTTTCCAATTAAATCTGGCAGGGGCTGAGGGACTCGAACCCACGACCCTCGGTTTTGGAGACCGATGCTCTACCGACTGAGCTAAACCCCTGCAACTGTTGAATGGCTTAAGTAGAATCTCAATCCATTGCAAGAGCTGGATCACGCAAATCAAAACAACCCAATCTTTCAATCTGATTTAAATTAGCAAATAGATGAACCAAAACATTGTCAGACAACAAACAATTATTTGGTGAGTTTGACACAGTAGG